>MDSZ01093828.1_pt1 | contig 26655 bp, 26 predicted proteins | sample 811201 | NCBI WGS metagenome assembly MDSZ01 (sample SAMN05326647, study PRJNA326480) | marine metagenome | isolation source: seawater | place: Indian Ocean: North | collected 2010 | reverse complement strand
GATTGTTCTAGTAATTCATTACAATATTATGAATCTTCACCTTGGAGATTAAATAATACTTCTAATGAATTAATAATACAACCAAATACTATTGAAAAACTAAATGATTTATATAAACCAACTGATTATATGGTTGAAGAACCAAAAAGATTTGATTATAAAAGATTTGAAGATACCTTAGCATTTAAAAATACAGCACATAATACAAAACATGTAAATAATATATCAAATATCTTATCACAATGTTATTCACGTAATAAAGTTCGTAATATATTAAATAATTATATTAATAAATATAATATACAATATGATTTTGTTATTCATGTAAGATTTGATTATATAAAAAATATAAGTATTAATTTAAATGATATAGATTTAACAAAAATATATGCTCCAAATAATTGGGTTAAAGCTAATAGAATTATAATAACCGACCCATTAATTATGTTATCTCAAGAACATTTTTTGAATATATTTAATTTATATGATAATTTAGAAAATATTTTAAATAATAATGATGTGTATGAATTATTAAAAAAATATAAAGAAAAATTATACTTTAATTCTGAAGAATTAATCCTAGCTAGTTTCTTTTATTATAATTATTCAACAGAAAATGATATAATATTTACTCCATTAATACCATCTTTATTTAAATAACTATTTTAAACGCTTAGCCCATATTGGCCATTTTTTTGATTCTGGCAAATGACACAATGTTTCATCTGATAATATAATAGATCCATGTATCTTTCTTATCACGCTCATTATGCTTTGATCATGTCTAGTATCTTTAAATCCTACATGTTGTTTCTTTTTATCGCCTACACATCCATATTCATTTGTAAATAATTTATCATCATAATCCAATACTTTGTATGCTTCTTCTATAATTTTTAATAGATGAGGTTTTTTTTGCATTATTAATACCGTAGCCATTATTTGTCCACTATTCGCTACGTCAGATTTTAGATCCACATCAAAGTATTTAAACACATTACTAGTAGTCCAATTTATTTCTTTATGATCCATTTGAAATGATATAATTCCGTATTCAGACTTATTTAACATATCAAAATATTCTAAAAGTCTTTCTTTACCTTCATTATTAATAACACATCCAGCATCGGCGTATACTAAATAGTCGCCATCTTTCAGTTGAGTTAATTTCTCCTTAATTATATCTAATTTCCATATCCAAAATCCTCCGCCATGTTGGTTTGATAATACTTCTCTATGTTTTTCTTTAAAATCTATGGTCAGTGACTTTTCATCATATGCATTTACACTATCAAATAAATTTAATGATTCTACTTGTTTGGCTAACCTAAACTTACTATGCGAATATCTGTTTGTACCGTATGTAATGAAATGTTTTTTCATTATATACTCTAATTATTCTTTTTAATCATTCTGTGACTAAACGTATAAGATTTACTTCCTCCTGTATACATTATCGATAATTCTACGTACTTTCCAGTACTCAAATATTTATCCACATATTTACTAATATGCTCACTATCCGTATCATCTATAATTATAATACCACCAATTTTAACTAAATTGTCTGCATTCGCAAAATCATTCTTAATACAATCTTCGGAATGACCGCCATCTATATGTACAACATCAAAGGTACCACATTGTTCTAAATTACCTTTAATCCACTCTGGAATCTTCGTTATTGAATTTCCTCCTATCATTTCAAATTTAACGTCATAAAACTCCTTTTTTATATACTCTAAACAAGGCTTCGTGTATGCGTGTCTACATATATCAAATATAAGGAATTCTAAATTCACGGAATATTCACGGGCCAACAATAATAATAATGCCGAATGACCTGCATTAAATCCTACCTCACACACTTTCTTATTCGATAAGGTACCACACCAAAACAAATTAATCTGCTTATTAATAAACATGTCGTGACGAACCAGTTTATCTCCTTCATTCCATCTACCAGGACTTTGATGATGATAGAAAGCATTCCCTTCTAAAGGAACCTTACATTCATATATTATTTTTTCAAGATTACTTAAATGCTCCTCCAAAACTGCCTCCTTCTCACTATATATTTTACTATACTTTTCTACATCCATTAAATTATAAAATCGTTATTACTTAAAGTAGTTTAACTTTAATTTATATAATGCTAAAATTAAAATTTATAAATTGGTGGTCTAATGGAAAAGACGATTTTTTCAAAAAGTTCATAGAGAATTATATGAACATAGAAACCATAGTAGTTGATAATGAACCCGACATCTTATTTTTCTCTGTATTTGATAAAATATCTCCACATCAATATGTTAAAAATAATCCTAGTGTTAAATTAAAAATTTTCTTTACAGGCGAAGATACTACCAGCAGTTACAGCAGAGGTTGTGGAAGCGATCATTACTATCTTAACTTTGCGGATATTTCGCTGGGATTTAAAAAACTCGACCATCCTAATTATATCCGTTTTCCTCTTTGGCTAACTTACATTAATATTGAAAAATACAATATGGGAAAAAAATGTTTATCTTTCAATAAACTAGAAAATTTTGCGGCCAACAGAAACAATAATGAGGATTTCTGTTGTATAGTATCTAATCATGACTCTAATAACACTAGAATTAAAATAATTGAACCATTATCGAAACATAAAGCTATTCACGTTGCGGGAGGTATCATGCATTGTTTAAAAGACAAAAACGTACCCATTATTATTAAAGGCGCCGGTAAAAGCGAATATGATAAACAGAATTATTTGAACAAATTTAAATTCAATATTTGCAGTGAAAGCAGTATCAGCGATGGTTATATCACAGAAAAGTTATTTGAATGTATTATTGGCGGATGTATTCCCATCTATAACTGTAATCAGGATGTAATGATTGAACCTGAAATACTTAACAATGACTTCATTATTAAGTACAACAATGACAATATAGATTCAGTAGTAAAAAAAATAAAAGAAATAGATACAAACAAAGAAATGTATAATAAATTTATATCTCAAAAACCTTTAAACGATAATGCATATATAGAAGTAATTAAATGCTATGATTTACTTAAATCAAAATTACTACAATTTTTTGAATCTAAAAAACTTGTATGATCTATATATCATAATTAAAACCTTGACATTTTAAAAACGCAAAATCGCTTTTGTAAAAATTATAAACCTTATTTTTTATATCCTGATCATAAAAATATTTATAATCTATATTTTTAAGATAATAATCATCCATATTTATATCACAAACCAATTCATTTAAATCTTCATCATATTTTTTCCTTTTATTTGGTTCTTTATAGTTTAATATTTCATTTAAATTCTTATTATTATATAAATTTGATATATAGTCATAGTCTATATTTTCAATATCATAAATTTTTAAACATTTTGATTGTATAATTTTATCTTTGTTAAAATATTCTGTTGTTTGAGGAGTAAAATGATGATGATCCACTAGAAAAACACGCCCTTGTTGTGCCATTTGCTCTGGTAAGTGCGGGGGTTTCCAATCACCCTGTTTTAATAATTTATCTACAAAATCTCTAAAAAATATTTCTTTTGTAGGCCATCTATTTCGAAATTCTCCATTTTTTCCATATTTATCCAAAAATCCAGATACTAATCTTTTGTATGGATTTCTAACAAATATAATTGTTGTATATTTTTTTGTATCTACACTTATATTTGTATCTTTCAAACCGTGTACTCTATCTATTACTATATCATTTTCTAAATAATGAAATAATCTTTTAACATGAGAACATCCACACTTTGTTGACCAACCAAATATAACCTTATTTTTTTCCGAAATTAAAAATTTCATTTATTTGATATATTTAATATACAATTTTTTGAAAACTTTCTAGCGAATAAACTTTCACTATTTAATAAATATTCTAATTCTTCATTGCTTATTTTGTCATATTCTTTTGGTATTCTATTTAATGGTTCAAAAAACTTATATTCTTTTTTACCCCAATTAACAAAAGTCGTCGCACCTGGACCACCTTTTAATTCTTCATCCAAAGTACAATATATTTCATTATTCGATTCACGACTCTTACAATTATTCATATTCTTAATAATCATTATAAAGTAATGCTCATCCGGACATGGTATCCTTGAAAATATTTTTAAATTATTCTCTTTTTCCATTAAACATTGCTCTGAATGTTTTCTATTTAATATACACCATTGACTTGATTTATGACGTTCTCCGGTGTAGTGACCTTTCAAACCTAAACATCTATTTCTATCCATACACTCTCCTTGTCTACATTCATGTAAATAACTTTTATTATCCATCGTTAGTTTATCATAAAGATAATCAAAACTTTTTAATGGAATACATGATTCACTTAAAAATACCATTTTAACTACATCTTTATCTTTCAATGCTTCTTCCAGCAATAATAATTGTGCCTTAACTAATGAAATATCTCCATGCTTTGTATCTTTTATTGAGTTAGACAACTTATACTCATTTAAATATTCTAATTTTTTATCTACTTTATAATTTATTAATATTATATACTTACTCTCATCTATATCTTTGAAAAAATCATTCCATAGTCTTTCATGATTTATTGTATCTCTTATTAAAAACAAAAATGCTATTTTTTTCATTATTTATTTAATTAATATTTAAATATTTGTATATAAACTAAAAATATAATAATGATTTATTTAGTTGTTCCTTATGAATTATAAACAAATCTACCATTATGATCCCCCACCGATGCATAAAAAAAATATACATCATCTTCCAAATATACACTATTTGTATGTTCTAAACACCTTTTCCAACAATCATAATCCTCTTTTCCATTCGGCAAATTCTTCATATATCCTATCTTATCTAATATACTTTTCTTTACTACTACACTAGATGTTATCATACAATTGTGTATATCTATGAAACTTTTATCCCATATTTCTGGAAAACCTTTGCTTATATCTACTCCATTTGGTTTATAACGATGATCATGCAAATATTTGAAATTCTCTTCTCTATTATATTTTTTATATTTCTTATTTTTATTATAGCGTTCATTTTTTTTACCCACTAACCCTTCTGTACTACTCATATCACATCCAGTTCTATCCATTGCGGATATTTGTTTTTCTAGTTTAGTTGGAAACCAAATATCATCATCATCTAAAAAAGCTATATATTCACCTTTAGCCTGTTTCATACCTATAGTTCTAACATACCCTGCACTTGCATGTCCAAACATTGAACTGCTGTTTCTATCTAAATGTATAACTTTAACCTTATCGCCATATTTACTTTTAAAATCAAAACTATAATATTCTTCTTGTTTTGATTTATCGTTAACAACTATTATTTCGAAATCTTGCATTGTTTGTTGCATTACCGAATCAATAGCTTCTATTAAACAATTAAATCTATTGTATGTAGATATTATTACCGACACTTTGGTCATTATTATATTTATTTAAATAATTATTAAGTAAAAATACTATTATATATCCAAATACCCACAACAACGAAATTAAATAAGCCTTTTTACTTCTATTTACAGGCCAGTATGCTAATATTAATAGTTTAATAAAAATTATAAACATATTAAAAATTACTCTATCATGATAACTAAAATTAAATGGTATTGTTTTAACATATTCTTCTTGTTTTTTATCCCAATCTGGATATAGTAATCCTACTATCACGCTTACTATTCCTAATACACTTGTAGTAACCATAAATGGATAAAAATAACTTGCTTTTTTCTTATTTATGCACAATAAAACCACTAAAAATATAGAATAATAGGATATAGGAAATATTTTCATATAAATATAATGGATAATATTAATAAAAATTATACTGTCTTTATTAATTGTAGTCCAAGAGATACTGACGACAAGGAAATTGGACTTAACCAAATTATTAACTGCATCAAATCCATCAAGAAAGAACTTAAATTTGATGACGTCATGATTTATGTTATTTTTGACGGCGTTGCAAATAGACCGCCTAACTTCACCGAGCAACACAAAGTAAACTATAATCTTAAAAAAACTAAGATAAAAGAAGATCCTTATATTGTTAATGATAAATTTATTAAAATAATAGAATTTGATGAATGGTTACATCAAGCCAATTCTTTGAAAAAAGTTATGACTGAATACTGCAAAACACCTTTAATATTTTCATTACAAGAAGATACCTTAATTTTGAACGGAGACGGCATTAATATATCATTAATCACAGATAAATTGTTAAATGATGAAAATGTAGAATATATTAAATTGTACATACATCATGATATAACAGTACTACCCGGGCAGGAAAGGGAGGGTAGATCTAAACCCGGTGATTATCGTCCAGAATGTTTGCCGGGAACACCACATCCTAGCACAAATTTACTACATAAAACCAGAGAATGGTCCGATAGACCACACTTTGCTACATTGGAACACTACAATAAACGAGTATGGCCTAAAATTCAACCACATTTTCGTTGCACTATGGAACAGGAAGTAAAATTTGGTTCGCTACGAATGGGTCAAGAATGGAATTTATGGATATATGGTGAGCGGTTCAAGATGTGTCATGAATGCGATATTGCCTATACCGGTAGTGGTTTAGGTTCGGCATTCAACAAAAAAGGAACACATAGAAATTAAATTATAAATTATATAAATAATAGTTGCTTTTAATTTATATAATGAAGTATTGTTTAATTAAACAGGATGTTTATCAAGACTTGTATGTTTCAAGCAATGATACCTCTCCTTCAGATATGTTATTTTCTTCTATGATGAGGGTTGGACCATTCGGTTTAATCAACGACTTGTCCGCCGATTTTTTTATTATTAAAGAAGAAAACACCGAAGAATGTCAGATATATAACCATTTCTTAAGAGGATTCGGCGGTAATTATAAACTACTTAAAACACAACCATTAAATTCTATACCCGGCAATGAATTTTTCGAACCTGGAACCGATAAACCCAATGGGTTTTTCTCTGTAAACGCAGAAGACATTAACTGGTCACTATATGATATTGTTATTTCTATAAATTTCGCGCTTCCAACCAACATAATTAAATTACATAAAAATACACTATGGTGCTATTTGATAGGAGAAAATAATAGACATTTACTAGATGACCCTAAATACGGCTATGATATAGCGTTGAATCAAGATGTTACTGATCAAGAGCCTAATTTAAATAATAATGTGATATTATTTCCCTACACATTTTTGAATGACAACACCTTATATAATGTTATGAATAACTATCTAAGAATGGATAAAAAAGGTGGTGTTTTCGTAGAAATAAATTCGTGTAGAGGAAGACCTGTAACATCTTATCCGGATCTTTTTGACAAAATTTCCGATAAATTTAAATTGCCTGTCTTGATACATAAACAAAATATAAAAGAAAATCTCATAAATCTATACAATGCAAAATACTTTGTAAAACATGGGGGAAGGGATATACGCGGTAATTCTGTTATAGAAGCCATATCATCTAGTACCCTTGTTTTAATGGGACCAAGAAGCTGTGGATATGGTTTTCTAATAGGCGATGATTGTCGTGCTACATCCGAAGAAGAAATTATGAAAAAAATCGAATATTTTGAAAATAACCCAGAAAAATACACAGAAGCAATGAGTATACAAAAACGATTACTTAAAAAACATTGTTTCAATAAACCACTTGAGCATATTGAAAATAAATGGATTAATAAAGTCAATAAAGCCGTAGTATTCGTTGCCAATTTGCCATATTTCGGCAATTTCATAACCACGCTTATACAATTACATGATGTGGGAAAATATCAGGGTCCTGTAGTGCTTATTGCCGGGGATGATTTATACAATACAGATCATCTTAATAACAATCCTAATATAAAGAAATACAATGTTACCGTAATAAATTTTAAAAACATTGAAAAAATACTTAACGAAGAAACTAAAAATAAGATAGTTGAATACTATGGAGGAATAGGTAAAAAGAACTTTAATTGGTGTTTTGGCTGTTTTAATAAATTTTATCTTTTTAATACATATTTTAAACAATACAAATATATACTTTATTTAGACACAGGTGTCAAAATTTATAGACCTATATGGGATATGTTTTCGCTAATTAGAAAAAATAAAATATTGGCACATCATGATGATTTTCCAAAATATCATTGGGCCTTATCAGATAAATTTCGCAATATTGAACCATATATTTCTAACTTATCAAAAGAATTTGATACTGCTACAAAACAATATTTTCAAACAACCATAATGTTATATGATACTAGCATAATACAAGAAGATACTATTGATAACATAATTAAATTAGTTGATAAATATCCTATGTCAGAAAATGGTGATCAAGAATATATATCGCTTTACTTTCACCAAGTTATGAAACAAATGGAGCAAATTGATATTAAGAAAAATGAAAACTATTATTATTATGATTACTATCAACGATTCGGCATTAATAAATATTGTATGACTAAAATCTAATCATTATATCCTTTGTAATGCAACAAAAGTATATTATAGTAATCATACTCAAGAGGTTCCCTATAATGAATATGATCTCTACCATTGAAAATCATTAACCCATTTGCTCCACAATCACATTCAACACAATTCGCTTTATCAGGTTTTTCACTATATCTACCTTTACCTTTTATAGGTTGTTTTTCTTTATCAAAATATATAGGCCATCTTACATTATCTGGTTTATCAACAATAAATGATACAGTATATTCACAATCTGGTCTATCTGTGTGGGGTGGTAAATCTGCATCTTTTGTGTATGCAGATAGATAACTATATGTAGGTTTTAATTTTTTACCTACTATCTTTTCTATCAAAGGCAATATTTCATAATGTAAAAACCTTGAAAATCCTTCATTATTAGACTTATACCTATTTGATTGATTATCACCTAAAATAAAGTATCCATTTTTTATGCTTTCTCGATAATAATCTTTAAATATATCAATTGCTGAATCTTCCAAAACATTATTAACTATTACTGGATTATATTCATCGAAATTGTAAGAACAATCTAAATTCTCCTTTCGCAATATACCAAACTCTTTATAGTTCTCTTTTTCAAGTATTAGTCTTTTGACATAATTACACAGATGTTCATATGGCATATTCATCAATGCTATCTTGAAACTCTTATATTCACGCCATCCTGGACTTACTTGATCATTTTTAAATAATTGTAAAACTGTATTATATGTATCCATATAATCTTCATTACATATAACTTTACTCTCTTGCGTTATCGACTTTTTTGTGTTATCCCTTGCATAAATATGTAATACTATAGATTCATCATGTTCTTTATTTATTATACTTTTAATTACATTAGGATTTCTCGTGTGTGTATTATTAATTACATTATTGTAAAATAATGCAGTTCCTTCGTTTAATACTATATTTTTACCTATTCTACTAAATCCATATTCTAAGTTATTCTTAATTACTACTGAAAAAGTAGCCACTCTTTGACCCAATGTTGCGGTGCATTTTTTACCATTATCTGTATTTAAATCATATGCATCAAAATGTTCTCTATGCATAACTAATTTAGAATACCTAACAACATTAAGATTTTCAAGATTATTTATCTCTACATTAAGTAATTTTTTTACATTATCCACTAAATTGGGTACATGTTCTTTCTTTATCCAACAGGATGCCCTTTCTTTAGTTAAGTCAAAATTGCATTTCGATATTATGAACTCTTTTTCTGCATTAGAAAGAAAGTCCGTAATTTTAAATATACCGTTGTTTGCATCTAATAACTCAACCCCCGAAATATCAATATTAATGTTTTCTTGTTTAATTAAATCTGTTTTCTTTTCGAAATCATAATATTTTGGATTAAAGTCTCTATAAAGCATATTTCTAGAACATTCTCTAAACCATAAATTAAATGCATACTTATATCCTTTGATAACAGGTAATCCCGCATGTTCTGATAAAGGATGTCTAATATTTGTTCCTTCATAAACATTTCTAAAAACTAAAAGTTTACCTTTTTTTGCAGATATTTCGATATTTGCTTTAGTTAATTTGGTACCACCACCTTCTTCTACATCATTTAAGTAGCATAATGCAGTAGCCATTCTTTGACCTCCATATTTTAAACATCTTAATGTTTTCTCACTTCCATCATGATCAAAACAATCATAATGTTGACGATATTCTTGTGAAACATCATAATAGACTATCTGATATGCCTCGGCGTTTTCTAAAGGTATACCAACTATACCTGCTATTTTTTCACCGACTCTTTTTGTTATATCATCTTTGTTGTGCATTATCCAATAATTTGAACCTGTTCTACCATTAGATTGTATTCCTTTCGAATTATCACTTACTAATGCTCTCTTTAAATTTCCTTTAGATAAATTTATAAAATGCTCGCATTCTTCGTCGTTTAAGACATTATCAATAGTAAAAACTTCTGGTGATTTAAATAATACTTTTTTTTCATTATTATCTGTTATTACTGAAACATTTATATCTTCCTCCTCTACAATAGTTGTGAGGTCTCTATCTATCTCTAAATTTACTTTGTTAAGCTGTAATTTACCTATATAATTAGGAAGTAATTCCATTTAATTTAAATATCAATATTAGTATTTAAATTAATTAAACCGTTCTTTTTTTAACAGTTCTACTTTTATTTTTTCTTGCAGTTAATGTTTTATCTCTTAAAAACCTTCTAGGACCCCACTTTCCTCTCTTAGCTAATTCATATCCTGCTTTGCGAAAACGAGAACCTTTTTCTGTTTTCATTTTATTATGTTTTGATTTGGATACAATTCTACCCCTATTATTTTTAACTAAATCTTTTTTTTCTAAACCTCCCGATGTTTTAAACGCAGTTTCATGCCATACCGCCGCTCTGCTGCCTTTTAAAACCTTATATGTTTTACCGCTTATATGGTACATACCGTCCGAATGTTTGTTTACTCTTTTAACCATTATAATATTTATGTAGAAAAAAAATTTATTTTGGAATCATTACCTCCTTAATTAAATCTGTTTTATATTTATTCTCATCTAAATTTTCATAAACTTTTTTTGATATTTCAGCATATTCTTCAACTAATTTTTCATTAGTCATCCAATTTGGATTACTAGATTCCCAATCATTCATTAATTTTATATATTTATGCTGCAAGTTTTTATCGCCTTTATTTAACAACTCACTTACACATTGCTCTTCATTTTCCCACTCTGTTTCGTTTTTAATGCATAATTTCTTTCGCTTTAAATCTACACAATGAATAGGTCTTTTATAAATACCTAATTCGTTTATTTTATTACATATTATATCTGTAATTCCTTTTGTTATATCCGAGTTTTTAAGCTCATCTAAACAATTTAAATCCAATTCGATTGAATTTATAAATTCATTCCAATTAATAGCATCTTTACAATCTTCATTTAAAAATACATGTAAATTAAATTGTGTATTATTTGTGGTATTGTTATTACCTACTTTTGGTATCAATTCCATTATTTGTTTATCTTTCTCATCCATTTTTTTTAATAAATCTTTTATTAAATTATTGTTACCTTCTTCAGTTTTAGATTTTGTAAAAGCACAATTATTTTTGTGTCTATACAATCCAGAATGATACCTGTAAACTTTACCGCATTCACAAACATATTCACTGCATTTATCCTGTTGTCCTTTTTTTTGAAAAAAGGACAAAAATGTATCATTTTGTATCATTTTTGTATCATTTGCCCTTTTTTTGTGTTTTAGGGTTGAAAGATGTCTCTCATATTTATTTTTATGTGACGTATTAAAGTCACATAATTCACAACAAAAAATTTTTGTCCTTTTTTGTCCTTTTTTGTCCTTTTTTGTATCCATATGTATCATTGAGAAAATATTTTTAAATTTTAAAATTTTTTATTAAAAAAAATTATGGTAACAAAAAATAATATTTAAAAATCAAAAACAAAGCATTATGCTCTGAATAGAAAAATCCAAAAATTTTCACAATTCTTGTCAGGAAAATCCGAAAATGGACAAATATTTTTGTCCAAAATCAAAAATTTTACTTTCAAATATAAAAATAAAAAAATCCAGGCCAGACTGACTTAACGAAAAAAGTTAATTTTTCTTAATAACCAGATTGTTTATCTAAGGGGGGCCTTATTTTTTGGCCTCCCTACATAATTTCATAGGGATAGCCATTTCTTAATTTTAAATATAAATTGAATAAACTTAAAAAGATTATTTGTAAAATACAAGATTATGACTAGTAATGAATTAGCGAATAAATACCAAAAAAAGAGTGATAAGGAGCATGTTTTAGATAATCCGGATACATATATCGGTTCTGTTGAGAATGTTGAATCATTTAACTGGATTTATGAAAGTGATAAAAATCTTTTTGAATACAAGCAACATAATTATATTCCAGGTTTGTATAAATTGTTTGATGAGGGTATTGTTAATTCGCGTGATCATGTTGTAAGAATGACTAATAAAAATCCTGTTACATATATAAACATAGGAATTAATGAAGAAGGTGTTATTGAAATATGTAATGATGGAGATGGAATTGATGTAGCAATACATCCGGAACATGAAGTTTATATACCAGAATTAATTTTCGGTCATTTAAGGACATCAACAAATTATGATAAAACAGAAAAGAGAATAGTAGGAGGAAAAAATGGATTTGGATTTAAGTTAGTTTTAATTTGGTCTGAATGGGGTATGATAGAAACTGTTGATTCGAAAAGAAATTTAAAGTATAATCAGGTTTTTAAGAATAATTTAGATATAATAGAAAAACCTACTATAACAAAATGTAAAGGAAAAGCATATACAAAGGTGGTGTTCAAACCTGATTACAAACGATTAGGTATAGAAAATTTAAATAAGGATATGTATAACTTGTTTATAAGAAGGATCTATGATATAGCTGCAGTTACAGATAAGAAAGTTAAGGTATCTTTTAATGGAGAACTAATCCCAATTAAGAATTTTCAACAATATATAGATTATTATATAGGATCTAAGGATGAAACTAAACGTATTTATGAAGAAGCCAATGAAAGATGGGAATATGCGGTTTGTTTAGCACCAGAGGATGAGTTTACTCACATATCATTTGTGAATGGAATATGTACTAATAAAGGTGGTAAACATGTGGAATATATATTAAGTCAGATAGTTAAGAAATTGATAGCTTACATTAAAAAAAAGAAAAAGGTGGATGTTAAAGCAAGTACATTAAAAGAACAACTTATGTTGTTTGTAAATTGTAGTATTGAAAATCCGTCGTTTGATAGTCAAACAAAAGATTTTATGAATACACCAGTTCCAAAATTCGGTTCTACTTGTGAGGTAAGCGATAAATTTATTGAAAAAATAGCTATTAAATCTGGTCTGGGTGTAATGGATATGGCGATGAGTTTAACACAGGTTAAGGAAAATAAGGAAGTTAAGAAAACTGATGGTCAGAAAACTAAATCTATAAGAGGGATTCCGAAATTAGTCGATGCTAATTTCGCTGGTACTTCTAAATCTAGTTTATGTACATTGATTTTGTGTGAGGGAGATTCAGCTAAAGCTGGTGTATTATCAGGGTTATCCAAAGAAGATAGAAATATTTATGGAGTTTATCCTTTGAAAGGTAAATTATTGAATGTTAGAGATGAATCTTTAAAGAAAATAGCTGAAAATAAAGAAATATATGAAATTAAACAAATTTTAGGTCTAGAAACCGATAAAGAGTATTCCATCGAGGATATTAAAATATGCTTACGATATGGAAGTATTATGTTTATGACAGATCAAGATTTAGATGGTAGTCATATTAAAGGATTGGGAATAAACATGTTTGATAGTTTATGGGAGTCGCTTGTTAAAATAGAAGGATTTATAGGGTTTATGAATACACCTATCATTAAAGCTAAAAAAGGGTCACAAGAATTATTATTTTACAATGAAGGTCAATATGAAAATTGGAGAAATAGTAACTCAACAAATGGATATCATATTAAATATTATAAAGGTTTAGGTACAAGTACATCAAATGAGTTTAAAGAATATTTTAAAAATAAAAAAATTGTAAATTTTAAATGGAATGAAGATTATAGTAAAAATAGTATTGACAAGGTTTTTAATAAGAAAAGGGCAGACGATAGAAAAGAGTGGTTAGGTAATTACAATAGAAAAGATTATTTAAATACAGATGATAATTTAGTACCATATGAGGAGTTTGTGAATAAGGAGATGAAGCATTTTTCAAAATATGATAATGATAGATCTATACCAAATTTGGTGGATGGTATCAAATTAAGTCAGAGAAAGATATTATATTCAGCGTTTAAGAAAAAACTGGATAAGGAAATAAAAGTTGCACAGTTTAGTGGTTATGTATCGGAAAATAGCGCATATCATCATGGCGAGGCTTCATTGAATGGAGCTATAGTAGGTATGGCACAAAATTATGTTGGTTCAAATAATATTAATCTACTTATGCCAAATGGTCAATTTGGAACAAGACTAGCTGGTGGAAAAGATAGTGCATCAGAAAGATATATATTCACTATGTTAAATCCGATTTCCAGATTTATATTTCCAGAAGCAGATGATAGTATATTAGATTATTTAGATGATGATGGTCAGTTAGTGGAACCAGTATATTATGCACCAATTTTACCAATGTTACTAATTAATGGTTCTAAAGGTATAGGAACAGGATTTAGTACAGACATTCCTTGCTTTTCACCGAAGAAAATAGTAGAATATATTCGTGGAAAACTTAATCATGTGTATAATAATAAATTTGATGATATGTTGTATTATGAGGGTTTCAAAGGAACTATTACTAAAACAGATGATAATAAATATTTGATTAAAGGGTGTTGTGAATTAATTAGTGAGGATAAAATAAGAATAACAGAATTACCTATAGGTATTTGGACAGATGATTACAAAGCATATTTAGAAACACTGATTAAAAGTAGAATTGTAAGAGAAATAGAAGATAATAGTACTGAAAAGGATGTTAATATAACAATAACATTCTTTAAAGGAGAATTAGCTAAAACTGACGAAAAAATATTAAAATTAAGTACAACAAAAGCAATAACAAATATGCATGCTTTTGATGCAGATGAAAATTTAAAGAAATATAACGAACCAGTAGATATTATAGATGAGTTTTATATTAAACGTATTGAGATTTATCACAAAAGAAAGAATAAACAATTAGAAGATGGATATATGAAACTAAATAAAATGAGTAATAAGGCACGTTATATTAAATGCTTGTTAGAAGATGAGTTAGATCTCAGAAAAAAGAAGAATGAAGAAATTGTTAAAGTTATGACAAATATGAATTTCGATAAAATAGATGATAATTATAACTATTTAATTAAGATGCCTATGGATAGTGTATCAGAAGAAAACGTGGAAAAAATTTTGAAAGAAAAAGAAGATTTATCTAAATTCTTGGAAGACTTAAAGTCTAGAACAATAGAAAGCATCTGGTTGGATGAATTAGATAAATTTGAAAAAGAATATGATAAAAAATATAGTAATTTAAAGTTAAAGATTAAAAAGAAAAAGTAATATGGATAAATTACCGGAAAGTATAGTAAATAAAATAATGTTGTATGCTATATGTACTCCTAGTGCAGAATGCATAAAAAATGTAGGGGAATTAGAATGGAGATTTTTACGTGCTAGATATTTACAAGAATTGTATATCAGTAATCCAGATGGGTTTAGAAATGATGAAGAAGCAGAAAGATATTGGAATAATTATAGAAGAAGATATATGAGATATAATTTTGGAAATTAAGGTATTTCATAAACATTTTTTCTTGTAAATACATTCCATAAAATAAGCGAAATAATGAAACCTATATTGAATCCCATTTGACATGGATCACTAAAATGCTTAGTATTTATTATTCCAGTTAATTCAACCAAAACATATGGTGCAATAAAGAATGTTAATAATGCATAAAATATTGTATGAATTATATTGTCTTTATTCACAAGATGAACCATTATATTAATATATACAGATAATATTTGTATATATTATAAATGCCAACAATAGTAAGATATGACACGTTGGCTAGTGAAATTATTCATGAGCCAGAAACAATAGTAGATAATGAAGAGTATATAGATAAAAAACAAGTATATTTAGATGACAAATTAATACTCATAGTTGAAAAAAAGAAGAGTGATGAAAAACCAAAAACAAGTTGAAAATCCATAATATTCTTTATTATTTTTAAGATATGAAAAGGCAATAGCATAATTGATTGTGACTAAAAGAGAAGAAAATATAAAGAGATTCTTGCAAATATTTTTTTTGGGTTGTTTTTTTAAAAACCCATTGCATTTTAGAAATGACAATAAAACCGATCCAAAAGATATTACTCCTAAATCTTTTTTACCATTAATAGTATTAAAAATTGCCCATAGCCAAAAAGGAAATGCTACTATAGCCGAAGTTTTAGATAATGTATATATATCTTTCTTTATAAAATTTTTATGTAAAAATGGTATAAATGATATAATTAACATTAAAAATGGTAATGCAGGTTTATCTTTATATTGATAAAGTTTCATTTATAAATATAAAGAATTTAAATAATATTATTTGAATGACATACTAAATTATCACATACAGTATCATGAGAGTATAGTGTTCTAGCAGATTGTGAAAGGGAACAAGGTAAACAAAATACTGTTAAAAAACTATCTTCACAATTAGAACCAGGTATATTATTTCTAATTCTGATATTCTTTCTTACGAAATTAGCTACACATAAAATGTAAAAATTAGCCATATAGAATATTACGGAGGAGAATAACTTTGAGTAAGACATTACTAAAATACTTATAAAATTAAGGAACAAATATACAAATATCGGATTATATATTAATTTTTTTTTTGTTATATGATGATACATAATAGATGAATATATATATGGCGTTAAAAATGAACATACCATACTTGGATACATATTATTAAAGCAATCACATATTCCACCATTCCATTTATTATTTTCTAGTAATACAACACCTTCTTCAACATTTATGAGTGGTTTATCGTTATCTTCCATTATAATGTATTTAGAAAAATCTTTTAAATTCATTCGTTTTGTATTTAAAGTCTGTTTGTATTGGTCTATCAATAGGAACAACTAGTGTGCTAACGTCATTTTTATATTTAAGATAGGCATCAATTTCAGTTAATATTTTAGGAACACAATGGTTGACGATTATGTTATTTAAATCACTAATTTGTTTTGTAATATTTGTAGAAAGGCTTCTTGTATATTGTAAAAATATGGCTCTCATAATAATTTTAAGGTTAGTGGAATCCTGTTCTCCAATTACATGTTTATTATTTGAGAGTTTATAAACGTTTGCTCTTATTGAATTTTGTATTATTTGCATATTTTCTTTTGAAAAAAATGCTTTAGATAATTTAGAACATTCTAAGGTGCCGGTTAAGGCTTCATCATAACTAGAACATTGATTGGGTTTAACATTAAATATTTTATTATTGTTAATATTATTATCTATAATATTAATTCTTCCATTGTAATTAGACATATATAAATATACTATAATAAAATATTTTATATTAAAAATATATAATGGATAGTTATATAAAATATCTTATATTTGTAGGTTTATTTGTTACAATTATTACTATAATATTATTTTTTGTTATGTATAATTATTCTGAACCAAAAAGCAAATGGCCTCCAGAATCTAATACTTGTCCCGATTACTGGACTATTAGACATGAATCTAGTGGACCAGTGTGTTACGACACTTTAAGAATGTCTCCTAATGATGATGATGGTGCAGTATTTAATCCGAATACTGTGCTCCCCGCTAGTTTTAGTGAAGCGGAACCGGAGGAATGGGGTGGAATTCCCGCAAATGGCCTTGCAATAACATATAATGATGGAGGGGCATCAGGTAGTGCATCAGCACAGATAAAACGTGGTAACGAAGCAAAACCTTTTGGGTCAGCTTCGGAATGGGCGACACATTGTGGAAAAAGAAAATGGGCACAGCATAACGGGATTACATGGGATGGTATTACTAATAGTAATATAGATTGTACATCATATAAAGGTTCAGAGCCAGACAACACACTTTTTGATGGCTAGAAGAACTAACATTAAATTGAATTATTATTTAATATAGTTCTATATTAAACAATAATGTTTTTATGTGAAGATTTAACAGATCACATATATAAATTTGTTAATCCTAAATGGTTATATTATATAAATAAAAATAACTTTGAAAATTATATTAATAATGAATACTATATAACAGAAACAAAGTTAAGAAGACTGATAAGGCAAGATAAAGATTACATATTGAATTTAATTCTATACAATAATATAGATATTTTTATAAAACACAAAAAATATGTTTATAGAACAAAAATTTATAAAAATTATGTAGAGTTTTTAATATATTATTGTTTTAATAGTGAATCTCCCAAGTGTACTAACATAATAAAAAATAAATATGGTAAATATTTAATTAAAAATAAATTTTGAGATAAATTAATGATAGAAATAGTTGAAAGAAAGAAAGAAGAAAAAAAAATAACAGATTTTTTAAATAACTTTAATAACAATGATAATTGTGAAAGCAGAGGTATGTATGTTTATGGTGAAGCAGGTTGTGGTAAAACTATATTTGTTATGAATTTACTTAATAAATTAAATTATGACATAATTAAATATGAATTTAGTGATATAAGAAGTAAATCTATAATAGAATTATTGAACAATAAAAGCATATCATATAAAAATGTAACTAGTTTTTTTAGTAAAAAGGAAGTAAAAATGGTAATAGTAATAGATGAAATAGACGGTTTAAATAATACAGATAAAAGCTGTATAAATTCTTTAATAAAATTAGTACGACTTAAAAAAACTCAAAAGCAAAAAAACGAAACATTTACACAAGTTCCTATAATATTTATAGGAAAAAAAGATGTAGATAAAAAAAATAAAGAATTAATGAAAGTATGTAATTTATGTGAGTTATACAAACCTAAAAGAGAAGAAATTAATTTTTTTCTTATAAATAACTACAATATTAATGATAATATTCGCGAACAATTGTTAGATTATATAGATAATGACTTTAGAAAATTAAGATATATAAATTTACTTATTAAGAATGATATAACCATACTAGATAATTTATTAAATATTATATGCGATGATACTAATGTTAAAAAATTAACAAATAAGTTATTAAAAAATAAATATAATGTAAATGAGCATTCAAATATTATTAACGATACAGATAGAACTATAGTAGGTCTTCTTTGGCATGAAAATATAATAGACCTTATTAATAAAATAAATTTAAAAGATGGTATAAAATTATATTCGAATGTGTTGAAAAATATATGTTATGCGGATTACATGGACAGAATAACATTTCAAAAACAAATATGGCAATTTAATGAAATAAGTTCTTTAATAAAAACATTTTATACTAATTATATTGTTCACAATTATAAAGAAAATAATAAAATTAAGATAAAGGTAAATGAAGAAATAAGATTTACAAAGGTATTAACAAAGTACTCAACAGAATATAATAATTTAATATTTACTCAGGGGTTATGTCAAGAATTAAGCTTTGATAGAAAAGATATGTTAGGTTTTTTCTATAATATTAAAAAAAATATGTGTAAAAAAGATATTGATAATTTGTCTTATTATTATGATATAAATGAATTAGATGTTAATCGTATAATTAGGTATATAGATTATTGTTTATTTGACTGATGTATATTTGGGTGTATCATCTATTGGCGTTATAACCTTTTTATATGTTTTTTTCCTGCTCCATTTAATCTTAATATCAGTTTCTACATCAATATCTCTATGATATTCATATTCTGATGGTGAAACATAAAATAATTTAACAGAATTAGTAACACCATCTTTAGTAAAAGGAATATTTACACGCCAGAACTTTTGTTCATCTAAAGACCCCACTTTGTAGTTGTACTTTTCACCGGTAAGTGCATTAACTATGTATTGACCTCTTTCAGAAGAGTAAAAATTTTTTACGGTATTATAGGTTTTTTTTGTAGGAATAAGGAAATCATCTTTAGACGGGGCAGTATCGATAGTATCCATTTATATTTATAAATGAATACTATTTATATTCAATTTATTTTATTAATAAATTATAATCTTTGTAGTATATTGCATCTTTTACATTATTAGTATTATTATTATGTTCTAATAATAATTTAATTTCATGTAATTCTTTAAAAATATCTAGACTTCTATCTGGTAGTATATTATTTGTAGCGTTATTTCTTAATTCAAAAATAGTTTTATCACGTTCTTTTAATAATTGAACTAATTCTTGCATCTTTTTATTTTGATCATTTAAATGCTGAAGAACCTGTTGTTGTGTTAATTGTATAGGTTCTTTTCCATCTTGTTGTAACATTATTGTACCATTATTTTCAGAAGCCATTTTCTTGCGTTTTTCTTCGATTTCTTGGATTTGTTGAAGGACATCAGGTTTCATTTTAGGATGTCCAGGTTCGTAATTTTTAAGTAAATCTTCTATTTTATTTATAAAAAAATCTTTTATATCAGGTTCTTTTACAAAATCATCTATTGTTTTATCACTTGTTTTTACAAAATTTGGATGTGGGCTATCTAATAATTTTTTTTTATCAAAAGTGTTATGAATATGTGAAAATACTAATATCACTTTTTTTGGCTCCAATTGAACGAAAGGTACTGTATAATTCTTAAGAAATGCCTTTTCTTCAGCTAATGCTGCATGATCCTCATATTTATGTTCTTTCAATAATTCTCTTCTAAAAGCAAATGTTCCTGCAGTGGCATGATTCGGACCATAAGGTCCAAATTGTATCATTTGATTTATATGTTTAAAATAAATATATATTTCTGAAGAACCTGCACATAATGCCTTTGGGTGCTTTAATAACATATCTATTGCATGAGATACTCTACAAGGTGGATAATAATCATCATCATCCATGTAAACAATAAAATCGCCTTTTGAATTTTCATGTAACATGTTTCTTTTTTTGCCTAGAGGTACTTTATCTTTTAATTTGATATATTTAATTTGTGGAAGATTAGCTTCTAATATAAGATCTTCTATAGGATCAGTTCCATCATCTAATATTATCCATTCCATTCTATTCATAGGATAATCTTGATGTTTAAAACATTTTAACATGTTTGGTATGAATGGTCTTCTGTTATATGTTGGAGTGCATACACTTACAAATGGCAATTCTTTATTAGATATTTTTTTACTCTTTTTACCCATAAACTTAAAAATAATAATTATTTAAATATATTTAATCATTATTTAACTATACTTCACAAGCTAATATTAACATAGATATTACGGACGCTAACGCAACTCCAAATGCAGTTCCTGGTTTAAGATTTTTAGCTGAAGAAAAAGTAATCATTATTGAAGCTAAAAGTGTTAGACCAAATCTATTTTCTTTAATATGTTTTTTGATAAATTGTGAGTCTTTTGTACCAAATAATGTGAAAGAAATAAATTTAATTTGGACGAAAATAGCAAATGCTATACACGCTGCTAATCCATATATAGGTGCAAACCATAATCCTACAACATTATATACAACGATAAACGGTATTAACTTAATAAGTGTCATAAAAGAATTATAAAGAATGTTTCTTTGGTCGCAATCAGTAGTCATTTGCTTTATTTGTAATGGTAAACTTATAAATAGGTATTTTCCTATTTTCATTAGGATGCTTAATAACAAGGCTACTACAAGAATTGCGAAATAGATTGGATAACCAACCATGCATCCCACAACACCAATTAACACTTTAACAGCCTTGGGTATGATCATCCATTTCGAACCTTCAAATTCTGTCGAAGCCATATTACCACAGAATTCTAAAGCAGAGTTCATAAGATTAATAAATTTCGATAGGAACGTACCATCATCATCTTTAACTCCAAGCATAGCCGCTCCGGAATTACGAATATTGGCTCCTCTCTCAGAACGTAAAGCATCTTTCGCGAGAAGCGCCGCGTCGGTATTGCCCGCTCTCGCCACGGCACGTTCGGCCATATCGTTTGTCTTGCCTGCTACATTATAAAATTTATTTGTAAGCGCGTCCGCCTTTGCTCTCGTTTTTGTAAATGACGGTGCCGCTCGCCGTGCCGCTCCCGATTTTGACCCGCGACCACCACTCTGTTCTGCTGCAGCTGCTGCACAACGATTAGGTTTTTCAGGATTATCTACAAGTATATGCTTCGAATATCCTATATCGAAAGCTTTGTAAATGATGAACAAAAGAGCTAACAAACGAACCATGGCCATAATAATATCTCTTTGTAATTTAGTATTTTTTATCATTTTTCTTAAATTATTTTTAAGACGAGCAGCTCGATTATTGATTTCAGTCTCTGCATTGGCCTTCGCATCTCGGCGTTTGTCCCCGTTGTTTCCATTGTCTCTCTCTTCCTTCGTCGCCCCCGAGGTCCACAAGGTGTGGTCGCTGTTGGTGATATTAGAGCTCCTTGTCCCCGCGGCCATTTCATAGTCATGTGTCGTTCGAAAGAGACCTTGAATATTGCTGTATTGGCCCACATTCGTCGGGCGCGTGGTGAACGCCGACGCGCCGACGGCCGCCTCGTGCCATTCATTATCTTTACTTTCTACTAAGTCTATGATTCTCTTTGCTATTTTTCGCCCTTCCTTTTTTTTGCCCTGTATTTGGGTATCAAGATTTTTAAAATAGCCATATGTATCATTATCAATTTCATCCCTAAGTTTATCATACATTCTCTTACGATCAGACTGTTTAGTCTTACTCCATAGCCAATACTTAACATCGGCCTCCCATAATGGAGAACCTTCTCTCTCCCGAAATTCACTATCTATATATACTACATCAGCAACACACAAAGGATTGACAAAATATTTAAATTTATCTTTACGTCTACGGCTAGCATAGCGTCTGCTGAGGATATCGTCGCGGCCTTGTTTATATGAATCCCACCTGTCATCTCCGTCGTCTCCGATAACCGAGAACAAATCATTGTCTGAAGCCGTCGCCGAGGTCCCGAAGGTGTCATTAATTAACGTCTGGACTTCCTGGTCTTGCGCGACGAGATAAAGAAAAGAGTCGCCTGAAATTAAATTCGCAACTAGGTCTTTAAAACTTCTAATATCACTATCACTACCACTATCAATGCTGTAATCAATATTCATATCAATGCAATTTGCATTTTTAATTGTTGTCTCCTTACCAGATTTTTCATATGCTGTATCAAAAGTACACGGCGTACTTTTAATTATTTCTAGTAATTTACCAATTGCCCTACGCTTAGAATATCTGATACCAGGGTCGTCTACCCTCTCATCCAAAGAATCTAACAACAAAATTTCATTAATTGTCATAGGACTATCGACAATTCTTTGATCTATATACGTAATATCTGGTTTAGCTAATAACTTTGTGCAACTTCCACCCAAAATAAATTTAAACATAGGTCTAACTATTGACTTAATATATGACAAATAGGCAAAAACTCCTAACCAATAAAGAGGAAAATTTGGATGCTGTGCTGAACCAAGAAGTGCAACAAGAAAACCTATAATTAAAGGTATTTGAAAATAAATAATAATTATTAATAAAATCGGTATAAAATATGCTTTGAATGCTTTACCTTTAGTAAAAAAATTATCAAAAGCATTCCATGTTAATTCACACATTGCCCAGTTACCATAATCAAATATTTTCAAGGGCCAGCTTTGAAGTAGTAGTTTTGCTTGCACACCTAAATCACATAATGAACACCAGACCCTTAAATCTATAGGTATTGATTTATCTTTATATACGCTTTCATCGATTTTAAGTTGACTATTAGCACTTAATGAATGTTTAAATAAGCCTTCAAACTTATTTCGTAGTAAATAACTATTACCTTTGTTATGTGGATCTGTTAAATTAGAAATATTTTCCAAGTTTCCTCCAATAATACCAATAACTAAAACGAGAACAGAATAAGAAATAGACTCAATAGCAAATAATCTCCAATTATTTTCTTCTTGATTAAGTAGTTTTCCTTTTCTAGTGATATAATCTTCAAAAGAAGATTTAATATCTTGTTCATCTTCAGGGTATCTACTTGCCTCTGCTATCCTTTGATTACCACGATTGAGGCCGAGACCAGTTGCATAAGCACCTACAAAATCAGGGTTGTCTTGTTTTTTTTGATTGGATGCATCTTGTCTACCAAAAATTCTTGCAAAAAATCTTTCAGTTTTATTTCTTGCTTTTTCAAAATTCATAATATTATATATATATAATATTATATTATTACATACCAAACATCAAAGAACAATTACCAGATGAAAATACTAATACATTATATCGCTGTTCATATATTCTTAAATCATAATTATATTCATATAAACTGGCGGCAGGTTTATTATAACCTATAGGTGCTCCAGTATCGGGATTACATATAACATTATACTGGGCATTTTGATCTATAGTGGGTGTATGAGTGGTAAATTCTAGTTCTATTTTGTTAAACATACTCATGTTTAATGAACCGGTAGGTTGTAAGTTAGAAATGCTTGTCGATAAGGCAAATGAATATCCATATACCCCTTCATAGGGAGTAGAAGAAAATCTCTTATAAGCTTCTAAATATCTATAAACATTAGCGTTTCTTATTTCTTCCCTTTGATGACCATCCAAAATCAAACCTAATGATAACAAGATGTCTTTTTCATTTTCTATTTTATAATCACCAGTATAATATAAACCGGTAGGTGTATAATCTGGGTTTTCTCCAGGACCCAGCTGTCTTGTTCCATATAGAACGCTACCTTCAAGTGTAACAGGTGCAGATTTAATTCTATAGGGTTGATAACTATATGGCCAATTAGTATAGTTGCTCCATTCATTCCGCAGATAAACATCGTTTCTTTGATATACAAATGTGAAATCTGTAACTAAACCTTTAGAGTTTTGTAACCATATTTTATTTGCAGTAGATATATTATTATATGTATGCAAATAAACTTGTTTAATTAAATATTTTTGTTCATTAGTAGCAAAATTAACTCTTTCATCTTCAGAAAGAAAGCAATAATTAGCAATTATATGTACATCAGCATTCCATGTAACGTTTTTGTTGGTATAATTAAGTTCAACGTTAGGAGGTGTCTGAATGAAATGATAAAACTGATCTTGAGATCTGTTAAAATTAGGGGCACCATATGGATAACCATTTGTAGAATCTAAAACATCTCTAATAACAAACCATTCTTTAATAGGTCTAAATGTAACATGTATATATAATTCATTATATTGTAAAGATACAAGTGGAAAGGCTTGTTTATATGAAACAGTCCACCAAAAATTTAATGGTATCAACAATTGTTCTCCTCTGATGGAGGGTTCAGCACCATCGCTGTTAGTTGTATAAACTGCATTAGGATAAGATTTACCACCTCTTCCAGGATCATAAAACTTTCTATCGTTACCGGTCATAGTATTAAATGTTCCTGTTTTCCCATAACCATTTTTATTATAATTAACTAGAAAAAATTCACCAGGTATATTACATAATGTTGTACCGCCTACGGTAACACTCACTTCTTTAATAATTTGAGCACCAAGATTTTTAATCCATTTAAACTCATAAGGAACCCATTCACCGCTAGAATCTTGTGTTTCTTTTGGTGGATATATAGGGCTCCATATATCAGGTAAATTAATAGATAAATATGTTTCCATTAAAAGATCAGCATATCTTTTTACTTTAAAGGAATATTTAGTTTCTTCTGTGGTATGTAAAACTTTTTGCCCCTCAAAATCAAGCCTAAATTTTTGCAATCCAAAGTTGGTGTGAGTTTTAAAAGTAGATGTAAAAAATGTTTTATCAGGATTACCATGAACTATAACATTTTGATCACCTACTGCTACTAAATTTAATATTCCACCTGCCATTAATATAATATAGTTATATTACTTTTAAAATAAATTATTGTAAATATATAATAATGGACTTTGTATTTACGATATTATTGGCATTTGTGGTAGTTATAACTATGTATACTATTATTCTAGTTAAAAATAAGTTAGCGATGAAAGACATAGATTGTGAGAAAAATATGATTGGAAAAAAAAATGGAACATTAATAGCTAATAGTCTAGATGTACCATTAAATGAATGTTATGTTATGACAGCATATAATTGTTGTTCTGTTAAAGAAGATTGGGTAGATTTATGTGCATTATCGCATTGTATTAAATTGGGTTGTAGATGTTTAGATTTTGAAATATTTGAACATAACAATAAACCAGTTGTAGGAACAACATCTATGAAGAATGGTATTAGACGAGATAGCTACAACTATATTAAATTAAGCAAAGTTATATCTAAAATTATGGAGGAAGCATTTTCAATGGATTATGAATTGCATAAGGATCCTTTAATAGTAAATTTACGAATAAAAGTAACAACAATAGAATTCTATGATAAGGTAGCATATGATATAAGCAATGGCACACTTC
>MDSZ01019135.1_pt1 | contig 26682 bp, 30 predicted proteins | sample 811201 | NCBI WGS metagenome assembly MDSZ01 (sample SAMN05326647, study PRJNA326480) | marine metagenome | isolation source: seawater | place: Indian Ocean: North | collected 2010 | reverse complement strand
TTTTTCATTTGGATTTTTTTTTAAATTATATATTCTGTATTCATTTTATTCATACAATGCAAGTAAGTCTTATAACGTGTACATACAATAGTGAAAAAACAGTCGAAGATTGTTGTAACTCAATTCGATCACAAACATACAAAAATTTAGAACACATAATAATTGATAATAATTCTGATGATAGCACATTAGATAAATTAAATAAATCTCAAATAAATAATCAGAGGGTATTTCAACAAAAAACCAAAGGTATTTATGGTGCTCTTAACGAGGGAATGAAAATGTGTAATGGAAATATAATTGGTATTTTACACTCTGATGATCAATTATTTGATAAAGAAATAATTGAAATAATTGCAAAAAAATTCCTGGAAAATAATTTAGATGTACTTTTTTCGAATATTTTTTACACAAGAAAAGATAATACAAATAAGATAACCAGAAAATGGACATCAAATTTAAAAGAGGGAATTCAACAAAATAATGAATTAAATAAAAAAATTAATAACGGGTGGATGCCCCCACATACAACATTATTTTTTAAAAAAAAATTTATTAAAAGAAATTGGTTATTATGATGAACGTTTTAAAATTTCATCAGATTATGATTTTATCATAAGGTTATTCAAACAGAATAATCTTAAAATTTTTTTTCTTAATAGATTTTCTGTAAAAATGAGGAGTGGGGGTATTAGCAATAAAAATTTAAAAAATATTTTAATAAAAATGAGTGAGGATATTAAAATTATGAAAAAATTTAAATTTAACGTTTTTAAAACTATTTTGATAAAGAATTTATCTAAAATTAAACAATTTTTTTAATTGTAATAAGAGCCGGAACATTTTCACCTAAAAGAATTATTAAATCTAAATCTTCATCATAATCTATATCTCTAATTCTATGACCTTCTAGATAAATCCTTCCTTTATTTATCGTTTTTTTAAACTCTTCATCTAACCCTAATATATAAATTGAATTAGCCCTAAGTGATGAAATCCACAGACAGTCTGAAACACAAAACGAATTTTGGTTCAAATAAATAACTTCGCTGATACCGATTGAAGGATCATAATATTTTGTTGGCTCAATAAAACCAAGCTCTTTATGACTTTTTTTAAATGTATCTGACTTAAATAATTTTACCTCACCAGGATATGCATTTCCATAAGAGACTCTTGGCCATCCATAATTTTTATCTTCTTCCAAATTCAAAAAATTAAAATTTAACTCATCCCCACCTTTTGGCCCATGCTCCGTATTAATAACAATATTCCTATCTTTATGATAATACAAACCTTGTGGATTTCTATGTCCATAAGAAATTAATTCGAAATTTTTTGAAATTAAATCAATGGCTATTATTTTTCCAAGAAATGAATTTTTATCTTGTGGCGCATCGTAGTTTTTTGCAAAACCAATTGAAAATAAAATCTTATCATCTTTATATTTTTCTAATCTTCCTCCTGAAAAAACATTATAACTTTTCCAATATTCTTTGGTTTCGAAAAAAGTTTTAAAGTTTATTTTTTTATAATTTAGGTCAGCATTATATATGTTAATTGTAATTCCATTTTCAGATTTTATCATCATAGAAATAAAAATCTGATTATTATAAAAAAATAAATCTCTTATACCAATTAATTGTAAATTATTTTCTTCTAAAATTTGATTTATATTATTTGGTAATTCTTTAAAGTTTAATTGATTTTTTAAAAGATTTTTTTTATCAAAATAAACAATTTTACCTTCCCCAGATATAGAAAAGATTTTTTCATCATTAATTTCTGCGTAATGTGCTCTAAGAGAGTTTATCTCTGCATTCCAACCTAAATTTAAGTCTAGTCTTTTAAAAGGTAAAAAAAAATAATTTACTTCATAATTTATTTCACCCACTTTCACAATTTGTGAATCAAATTTTTGACCATCGTTTCCTTGCTCATATTTTGTTACTTGTAAATTCAGGAATTCATTTTTGGCTTTAAGATTTGAAATAATAAAAATATTATCTCTAACTATTTTTAGATAATGAGGTGAAATTATTGATTTTATAAACAAAATAACTTTATTTTGTTTATCATAACCATGTCTTACAATTTCACTAGTTTTCGCAAAAATATAGACTCCTAGTGGAATAATAATTAAGATTAAAATTATAACTATTTTTTTCTTTAAATTTTTAATTTTCATTGACAAGCTAATTACTTGACATTTTTTTGTACCACTTCAAAGAAGATTTTAATATATGCGATAAATTGCTATATTTAGGTTTCCATTTGGTAAATTTTATTAATCTTTTAGGATTTGCTACAGACACCATGATGTCTTTAGGTCTTTTTTTTCCAAATTTAAATTTAATCTTTTTATTAGAAATATGAGAAAATTTTTTTAAAATTTGTTTTATTGAAAATCCATGTCCATAGCCACAATTAAAAATTTTGAAAATCTTATTTTTCAATAACAAATTTGCCGATAATAAATGAATTTTAGCTAAATCTTCGACATGAATATAATCTCTTATAGTTGTTCCATCTAAAGTTTTGTGATCATTTCCATTTATTACAAACTCTTTATCTTTTGTTGAAGCTTCACATAAATTCAAAATTAAATTTTGTCCTTTTTCAACATTAAAGCCACAGCGAAATTTACTTTCTACTCCAGCTACATTAAAATATCTTAATATAATGCAATCTATTTTATTTTTTTTTTTTCTCTAAAATTTTTTCTAATTTTAATTTTGATAACGAGTAAGGAGATATTGGATTTAAATCACTTTTTTCGCTAATTTTTTTATTTTTGTTTGCATAAACTGCTGCGGTTGAAGAATAAATGAATTTCGTAATATTGTAATCAATACAAGTTTCCAAAAAAATTTTTCCTTTTTCAAAGTTATTTTTACAATATTTTTTTGGTTTTTTAATTGACTCTAAATTATCTACAAAAGCAGCAAGATGAAAAACTATATCAATTTTTTTTTTTAACAAAATTTTTTTAACACTTTTTGAATTGCCAATATCTACTTTGAAAAAAGACGCTTTTTTGGGAATGTTTTCTTTTTTGCCTGTTGATAGATTGTCTATTATATTTACTTCATGTCCTTTATCTAACAAAATATTAGATACAGTACTGCCTATATATCCTGCACCACCTGTTATTAATGCTTTCATTGTACCTTAGCCTTAAAGTATGAAATTAAACCAAAATAAAATATCAAAGCTATTATAAAAACAAAATACGTCTTAACGTTTAAAAAGAGTAACAAAGTTGGAAATATACACAAACTAATTGTAATTAAAACTGTCGAAGTATTATTTTTTGTAAATTTTAAGACTACATGGTGTAAATGATTCAAATCACCTTTAAATGGATGTTTTTTATTTATTAATCGTATAATAAATAATCTTAACATATCTATAGCTGGAATGATTAGAATTATAAAAACTTCATCTCCATAAAAGAAATTATTAAAACTTTTATATTGAAAAATAAATGTACATCCAATTATCGCGCTTATAAGATACGCACCTCCATCTCCTAAAAAAACTTTGTTTTTGTAATTTAATATCCCTAAAAAGACAAAACAAATCAGCAATAAACTAAAAAACATCGGTATAAAGCCTTTAATAATAAAAACAATAAATACAAAAAATGTAAATAAAATTAACTGAAGATTTATTCCATCAAACATATTCATCGAATTAGCTAATAATGCAAATGATAAAACTAAAAAGAAAAATGAATATTTAAAAAAGTAATTCTGATTTAAAAACGATATTTTAATATGTTCTAATTTATTTTCAGGAAATAAAAAAAGTACAAAAATAATTGAAATAACTAAAAATAAAAGTTTTTTATTTGGTTTTAAATTTTTTAAATCATCGATTAAGCCAATAATATAAAAAAGAGTGCTTAATAAAATAAGCATATAAACAAAGCTATCATTATAAATAGAATTGCCTATGTTAAGTAATTTCAAAAAGAAAGTGATTAGATATAAGTTGATTAAAATAACTAATCCGCCAATTAAAGAAGCTGGTTTTAAATGTTTTTTAAGTTTTCCATCAGGCTTATCAATAAAAATAAAATTTTTTGAAATTATTTCAAATTTAAAATATATTACTAAGTTAAATAAGAATATAAATAGAGCTAAAAAAAAAATTTCCATAATCAATTAAAAATACTCTTTTTTTAATCTTAAAAGAAAATTGGGAATTAAAAAAATAATCAATAACTTTATCTTATAAAAAAATTGTGGAAATCTTAAAATATCAAATATTAATCTAAATTTTTTTTTTTCTAATAAAAGGTAAACAAGTCTCAAATATTCGAGTTTATCCATTAAAATTTTCTGATTTTGAATAAAATGATAATTGCTAAAGTCTTGATTATTTAACCAATGTTTAAATTCTTCATAAAACATTTTTCTATTATTATGTGAGAAATTATTTTTATGTATCCTTATATTCACTAGATTATTTTGAAAACTCATACCTTTATATTTTTTAGCAATCTTAATAATGAAATCATAATCGCCTATAATATTATAAAAAGGATTAAATTTATAATTTTTCAACATTTCTTTTTTTATAATTATTGTGCTTAATTTAACAAAATAATATTTCAATAAATTGTCTAAAATATAACCTGATGGTAGTTTTTTTTTGGAAAAAGTTTCAAATTTATTAGTGTTTTCATAATAATGAAGACAATTAGAAAAAGAAAACCCATATTCTTTATTCGATAAAAAAAATTTTTTTCTAGAATTTAGAAAATTATTATTCCACCAATCATCAGTATCTAAAAAAGCAATATAGTCTCCTTTTGCTTTTTTCAGAGCTAAATTTCGAGCTTGATAAAGTTTTATTTTTTTGTGAGTTTTAAAATATTTAAATCTTTTATCTTTAATTTTTTTATATATTTTTGCAGATGAATCAGATGAGCAATTATCAATAAATATCACCTCAAATTTTTTATATTTTTGTTTTAAAACTGAATTTAAAGCATGTTGGAGATATTTTTCCCCATTTAAGCAATTAATAATAATGCTAACTTGATTTTTTTTCATTTAAAGATTTAAAAAAAAGATAAAAACCTATTGGATAAAAATAAAGCATTGATAACCAGTTATTAAAAAAATTTCCACTCGGTATTATTGGCCAAATATTTATAAAAATCGCTGAAATTGCTATTGCTTTTGATATTTCATATTTGTCAAAATGTTTTTGAAGACTAATGGTATTTCTACAAACAAAAATTTCTTTAATTATAAATAGTAATGCAAACATTAATAATGAAAAACCTACCAATCCATTAGAAACTAAAATTTGAAAATAAGTATTATGAGGATGTGTTGAACATCCATCGTTATTCTCAAGAATATAAATCTTATTTCTACATAAATATCTAAATCCCTTTATACCAGTTCCAAATATGATGTGATCCTTAAAAATTTTTAAAGATAACACATAGTGACCATGATGATCATGCGAAAATACATATATTTTACTAAATAGTTTTTTTTTATGTTTCTCATATCTCTCCTCACCAGCACCGATAATTTGATTATATGATTTTTGAAACATTCTTGCTGCTGGGTTCGGCTCTTCAACACTTCTTAAGTTTGGCAAAGTCACAGACAAGGCTACGAAAATAATCATTACAAATATTATGAACTTTCTCAAATATTTTGAGATAAAAAACAATGTTAAAAAAAATAATATCAATAGACCAAAAGATGTTCTTTCTCCTGATGCGTATATAATAAAACAAATTAGTGATATTAAAAAAACATAAAAAAAATTAATTCTTTTTTCATTTAAAATTTCACCTAAAACCAAATAAATCATAAAAATTGGTAAAGTTTTTACTAAGAAACTTCCTAAAATTAATTCTTTTCCAAAAAAGCTTGAAATACGATTTTGAAATATTTCATTACCAAAAATATTTTTTCCAAAATAGAATTGTAATAATGAGTCGAAAACTAATAACAAGAAAAAGAATGTATAAAAAATAGTCGTTTTTTTATTAAAAATATTATAATTCTGCAACATGAACCAGATAGAAAATGCGAATAAAGGTATACGAAAATAAAAAATACCGCCTATTGTAGCTTCAAAACTGTAAAAATTTAATAAAGTTGAAAAAACTGTTGAGAGATAAAATAATCCAAAAAAAATAAAAAAATTATTTTTATAAAATTGTAATTTTTTTTCTTTTATTATCGAAAAAAATGAAAAAAAAATAATCAAAATTAAAAATATCTCTGAAATTAATGGACCAATTAAAAGTAATAATGGGAATATAGTTATTCCATGTGCCAAAAAAGATTTAGTTAAATTAGATTCAAAATTCATAAAATATTATTTCTTTAAATCTTTATAGAATTTAATTGTTTTTTTTAAACCATTTTTTAATTCAGTTTTTGGTTTCCATTTTAAAATTCTTTTTGCTTTTGATATATCTGGATAAAGTTTTTTTAGTTCATCACTTCTAATTCTTAATTTACTAAAAATAGGCTTACCTTTTCCGATAGACTTAACAATAGTCTTGATCAAGTCTTTAATTTTTTTTGGTTTACCAGACCCTACATTTATAATTTCTCCACTAGATTTCTTTGATTTTAATGTCTTAAAAATAGCCTCTACCACATCATCTATAAATGTAAAATCTCTAAATTGTTTTCCAGGAGAACAATTAAATTTTTTTCCTTCTAAACAATTGTTGATCACAAAAGGAATGACTCTATTATCATCTTGATTAGGCCCATAAGTTAAATAAAGTCTTATTATAGAACAAGGAAAATTTTTACTTTTGTACATTGATATTAAAAAAAAAGTACATGACAGTTTTGCATTACCATAAACCGAAAATGTGTTGATTTTTTTCATGACAGCCTCTTTTTGTGGTGACCTTTGTTTTCCATATTCTATACTTGAACCAATTTGAACAAACTTTTTCGGCCTATTATTCAAAAAATTAAGTGCTAAATTTTTACAACCATCAAAATGTATTTTTGTTATTGATTGATTATTTGAGTGATCTACATAACCAGATAAATTAACTATGTAGTCATAGTATCTATCTAATTTTGATTTTAATTTTTTTTTATCCCTGATGTCGCAATAAATATATTTCACACCTTTTACTTTTCTGGTCTTTTTTGGTTTAAATTTAGAAACTGAATGAACAATCCAGCCTTTCTTAACTAGATAAACAATCAAATGATAACCTATAAAGCCAGTACCTCCTGGAATTAAAATTTTAGTTTTATTTTTCAAAATATTTTTTTAATTCATTTTTTTTTAACAAAAAAATTTGTTTATTCTTTATCATGTAAATTTTTTCACAATATTTTAATGCATTAAACCTGTGAGAAACTATTATTGTAGTTTTTTTAAGTTTTTTAATTGTTTTTAGAACGTTATTCTCTGTCTCATGATCAAGACCACTTGTTGCTTCATCAAGTATTATTAATTCTGGATTATTGATTAAAGCCCTAGCAATTCCAATTCTTTGTTTTTCTCCTCCAGAAATGTTTTCCCCATCTTGATTTATAATTTGAGATAGACCTGATTTTGACTTTCTTACAAATTTTTCTAACTCTACCTTTTGTATTAAATTATTTAGAACCTTGTTATTGTTCAATTTTTTTTCAGATCCAAATAAAATATTCTCTCTCAAAGATTGGTTAAGAATAATTATATTTTGAGGAACATATCCAATAGATTTTTGCCAGCTGTTGAGGTTTTTGTCATCTATAATTTTTCCATCTACTTTCAGTTGCGAAAATTTATTTTTTCTAAAACCACATAATATGTCAATAATTGTACTTTTTCCACTTCCACTATAACCAATTAAACCTATTTGAGAATTTTTATTTAATTCAATATTTACATTTCTAAATAATAATTTTTTATCATCATCAAATGAAAATTTTTTAATTTTCATTTGAATATTTTTGTTAAATTGTATTCTTGTAATTAATTTTTTTTTCAATTTAATCTTTTGTTCATTTTCAGAAATAAGTTTTTCAATACTAGGATATGTATGTTTTAAATGTTGTAAATGACCTAATAATCTGTTTATTAAAGGAACAACTCTAAAAGCTGCTAATGTATATATAGACAACAACTGTATAATTTTTTCATTTGAATAGTTATTTTTCACTAAGTAAAAAAATAAAAACAAAATGCTTAGTAATAATATGTATTCAAAAAAATTTCTTGGTAAAGACTTTAAAAAACTAACTTTAAATTGTACCCTACTTAGTGAAAAATTTTGTTTTACAAATCTATCTAAAAAAAAATTTTCTTTAGATAGTATTTTTATAGATTTTATTGCTGAAAAACTTTCAGCTATAAATTGAATTCTTTTTTTTTTGTTATCTAAAGTGATAAAAGCCCAGTTAGCTAACTTATTTTTTATTAAAATGAAATATAAAGTCCCAATTAATGAAAAAAATATAAATACTGAACCAGTAACAACAGGATTAAAATACATCAAAAATATCAAAAAAGTTAATAGTAAGATAGAGTCTAATATTATTCTAATACAACTGAATAAAAAGGTTACACTTAAAGTTATTTCTTCTGTAAAATTTCTTAAATACTCAGCACTATTCTTTTTAAGTATATTTAAAACATCTCTATTTAAGAAATTGTGATACAACTTGTTTGATACTTTTTCTCTAAATACGGCTAAAAAATCAGACTCTATCCATGAAGAATAAATTAATATTAAAAGTTTTATACTAAAGAGAACTAATATAAAAATAAGAACTAATTCAAAATTCATATCTATCTTAAAAAAATAAGATGAAAAATCATTAAATAATTTTAAATAGTTATCGTTTAATCCTAAAAACATATTCAAAATCACTAAAACCATACCAAGACCCAATAATTCTAAAAATGAGGCTATAATCATAAAAAAAACTAAAATTAAAAACTGAGATTTTTGATTACGGTCAAATAGATTTATTAACTTTTTCATCATTAGTTCCTAATTAATATATGATTTAAAGATTCAAATGCTTTTTTATAAAAAGTATTATTTTGAGACCAATTATAAGCGTTATTAGACAGTTTTTTTCTTAATGTCTCGTTTTCATTTAGTATTTTAAGTTCATTAAGTAAATTTTTTTTTTCATCAAAAAATTTATAATGTTTATTTTTTTTCAGACCAAACTCGGATAAATCAATGTTTGTAAATACTGGAAGTCCAGCAGACAACATTTCAAAAATTTTAGTCTGACGCCCAGTTGGATTTTTCATTATAGCTATGCCAATTTTGCACTTGTTAAACATGCTTTTCGAGTATGGTTTAATAAAAATATTTTTTTGTCTTTTTAATAATAAATTTCCCAAAATTAAAATATTGTATTTAAATTTATTTTTATCAATTTTTTTTAAAAAATCCTTCATACTCAAATGATTTTGAAACCAATTACTTGAAACATATAACAAATCATATTTTTTTTTAAAAAAATTAATTTTTTTAAATTTAAGAGTAGGAGTATTGGTTTTTTTGAGTTTACTTAAAGGTATTTTTTTTTTTAATATAAAATCAAATTCTTTTTTTGAAAAATCTATAATATAATCTGTTTTTTTCAAAACACTTATCTCATCTGAATCTTTTAAATTAGTACTATCTTTAATTTTTATTTTATCAAAATATTTTTTTCTAAAATAATATAAATCATGACATACCAATACAGTTTTAAAATGATATTTTTTTTTTAACAATAAAGATTTAAATTGAAATAAGACTTTTGAAGTATTAACAAATACAAATTTAAGATTTACAATTTTTTTTATTTTTTTTTCTATTTGTCGAATAGAGTTTTCATTTATTTTTAAATTTAAAATAGGATCTACCTTATTATTCGTTTTAATTTCAAAAAAAAAAATTTTATATTTTTTCTCTTTCAGAAATTTACTTAATAAACTTACCGTATTTTGCATTCCTGATTTAACTGGATAAAAAGGCATTGGTGAAATTATGACTGCAGCTTTAGTGTTCATATAATTTTTTTATTAATAACATTGTTTTTAATGACTCCGCATCTGTACAAGGAGAAATTTTGGTTTTTCTGTTTTGTAAGACCTGAATTATCGAATTTAGTTCGTCTTGAAAAACATTTTTTGTCTTCTTTTGAGAATATTTCTTTTCGGTATTTTTTTGTTTTTTCCCTGAAAGCCAGCCCCACCTTTTTCCAGTATAATAAGTTTGATGACCATAGCTTCTATCTCTGCCATTTACTCTCCAATAACCCTTAATTCCATTACCATTAATTTCAAATGTACTTCTCCATCTTAAAATAGATATTGAAATATTTATAATTGGAATTTCTTTAGAAGACATTGTTATCAAAACCTCTTCCTCAATTCCAGTTTTCCAAAAACCCTTAATTTTATTTAAATATTTAATTTTAATTTTTGTACAAAAAAGTTGTAATAAATTTAAAATATGAATGCCTGGATCAATTATTACACCACCTCCAGCAAATTTTTTATTCAATTTCCATGATTTTTTCATTGAAGGATTGTGACCATGGCCAAAATTAATTAAAAGTGAATTAATTTTCCCAAATTTTTTAAATTTTATATCTTCTAACATTTTCGAAATTCCGTCAAAAAACCTATAATTTAGTCCAACGAAAATTTTTTGATTTTTATTTTTTAAGTTTATTATTTTTTTAGTTTCTTTGAGATTAATACCTAATGGTTTTTCAATTAATAAAGTTATTTTTTTTGAATTTTTAAGACAAATTTTTGAATATTTATAAGCTAAATTATGTGGAACACTTATAACGCATAAATCAATTTTATTATTTTTGAAAAAATATTTATTCAAGATTGGAACAGATTTGTAAATTTTCTTATGTACTTTTATAGATTTAATTTTAGTGTCATAAAAACCTAAAATATTTATTTTATTTTTTTTCTTAAGGTTTACCATGGCCTTCAATCTTTCAGAGCCCATATATCCCATTCCTATAAAAAAAATATTCATTGTGTCCTTCTTAATTTCAAATAATCTCTACTTTTATTTTTCGAAATTTTAGAAATATTGTCTTTTATGTGTATTAACTTGCCATTGAAGATATTTGTATTCATATTTAGGCATTGATTAACAAATTTAACTACATCAAAAATTTCTGATCTTGTGCCAACTTTTGCAATCTTTTCAACTTTTTTTAGCATTTTGGTTTTTACAGCTCCAGGTGCTATTGCGAAGATAGAAACATTTTTTTTTGATAATATTTCAGAATAATTTTCTACTGTTCTTACAAGGGCAGTTTTACTTGCGGAATAAATCGGAAATGCTTTAAAAGATGATGCGGCTCCACCACCCGAAAAGGCTATTATTTTATTTTGTTTTTTATTTTTCCCATAAAATTTTAAAAATGAGTTAATTAAATTTATGTTCGAAAACAGATTAATGTTAAAAACTTTTTCCCAATTAATAATTTTTTTATAGCCATCCTTATATTGATCCACCACACCTGCACATAAAATTAAATGAATTTTTTCATATTTTTCAAAATTAATTTTGTTCTCTAATTTTGAGACAGTAAATTTTTTTTCTAAATCTATTTTAAGGTATTCAATTATACGATTAGTGTTAATTGACTTTAAAACATTCTTTTTTATTTGTTCTGAAGTTTTTTTACAATTTGAAGTTTTAGAAATTAACAATAGATCATATTTTTCATGTAAATTTTTTGCTATTTCTTTACCAATTCCTTGGCCAGCACCAGTAACAACAACTATTTCTTTATTAAATTTTGTGTAATTCATTTTTAGTTCTTTTTATGTCTAAAGCAGTATCTATTCTCAAAGGCTTTTTTTTAATTATAAAATAACTTACTTTATTTTTTTTCATATAATCAAAATAAATAAATTCCTCTAATTTTTTATATTTTCTTTTAACATTTTTAAATATTTGTTTATCAATAAATTTATATCCACAATCTATATAATTTTTTTTATCATTTGTTGAAGCATATTTTATATATCGACTAGACTTGTCTATTGAAAATTTTCCTTTTTTTGACTCTAACAATCCACACATTATGTTAGTTTTAGATTTTTTGAATTTTGAATAACAACTTTTAATATTAATTTTTGAAATTTCATCTGCATTTGTATAAAAGAAAATTTTGTCTAATTTTTGAATATGGCCTTTTAATGCAGTAAATGTTCCTGATCTTCGGTTATCAATAAATATTTGATACTTTAATTTTTTTTTTAAAAAATAATTAGTTAAAAATTTTCTTATTTTATGATTTTTGTATGATAATAAAAAATAAAATTTCTTAAATCCACTTTTAATTAAACAATTAAGTATATGCTCAAGGTAAGGTTTATTGTTTATCTTTATTATTGGTTTAGGAGTTTTTTTTGTTATTGATCCTAATCTAGAACCTATGCCTCCTGCCATTATTAAACATGCTGGAAGAGTTATTTTTCTATTCAAAATTTGTTTACTCAATTTCTTCTGGCATCAATATTTCATCAGCCTTTTTATCTTTAAGAAGTTTTTTTCCAATAACTTCATAATATTTTTGAGAACTAATACCTGTTGGTGGTCCCTTTGCAATTAAGTCTTCTTCTTTTAGTATAGAACCTGCTTTTAAAACTTTTTTTGTTGCTAATGATTTTCCTAATATAGATACTAAAACATTTTCACTCTGATATTTTTGTTTTATATTTTTTCCTAAAGCTTTTTCTACTTCTCTTATTCCTTTAACTAAATCAGCTAGTTCACCCATATCTATTGACGCTAGGTGATCTGTTCCATTCATTTTTTTATTTAAAGTAACATGTTTTTCGATTACTTTAGCACCTAAAGCTGCAGCAGAAACACCAATATTTATTCCTGGCTCATGACCTGAAAACCCTACTAAACAATTATACTTTTTCTTAAATGTATCTATTACTCTTAAATCTATTTCCTCAAATTTACTTGGGTATGCAGATGTACATTGTAAAAGAATTATATCTTTTGAATTCTTTTTTAATAATTTAAATGCTGTATCAACTTCCTTTTCATCAGCTGTCCCCGTGCTTAAGATTAAAGGAATATTACTTTTAGATAATTTCTCTAAAAACTGATAGTTCTTAATTTCAACACTTGCTATTTTTAATAATGGAACTTTAAGTTCAATTAAAAAGTCTAAACTCTTTTCATCCCAAGGACTTGCAAAAAAATCTACACCTTCTTCATAAGCTACTTTTTGTAATTTTCTATATTCATCGTCAGTTAATTCTAATCTTACATCTGGATATGACCAATTGCCATAATCTGGTTGATCAGTTGAAATATCATCTACTTTTTTACTTAAATATCCTATTGGATTTGGATTTATATTCTCTTTGATCATAATAGAATTTGCATCTCTTTTTTGAAATTTAACTGCATTTGCACCAGCTTTAGCAGACTCAATAATTAATTCTTTTGCTAACTCATATTGTCCATTATGGTTAATGCCTATTTCAGCAATTATATAGGTTTGAGAATTTTCACTTATTACAAAATTGTCAGTCTTAATTTCTGTGCTCATAAATTTTTATTAATACTATTCCTTATTTTGTCAATCACATTCTCATTCTTACTATATTCAATTAGATAATTGTAATTTTTACTTAAATTTGAAAAATATTCTTCATCACTCATCAAAAAAATCTTGTTTAGTCTTTCCTTAAATTCTTCATAAGAGCAATTTTTAATTGAACAAACTCCATTTATTGGAAAATCATATATATTTGTTTTTTGTAAATTTAAAGATAGAATTTTTTCTTTACAGCTTAACTTATCTTTAAGTAAAGTTGACTGAGTACCAATAGCAATTTTAGATTGAAAAAGAGGAAAATACGATGAATGTTCGTTTATTTTCTCATTCATATTATTTTTTAAAAAAACTAATTCTGCATCGGTTAAATACTTTTTAAAAAAACTCATTTCATCGTTTGCTTGAGAAGTAAAATTTTTTCTTTTTCTAGCAAAAATAAATTTAATATTTGTTTCTTTTGCATATCTAATTACAAATTTTACCATATTTGCAAAGCCTTGTTCCTCACTTTCTTCTCCTAATTTTACATTTAAATCATATGCAATTTCAGAAATTAAACATATGTCATATTTATTTTTTTTTAGTTCAATTTTTTTTTCTCTTAAATATCTAAAAAAGTTTGAAATTCTTATTGATCCTGTTTTATAAAAATTTTGAACTTTTACTTCAAATTTTTTACAATCATCAATTTCGCTTTGTCCATAACAAAAAAAATTAGGGATATAATAATCTTTATTAATGTTTTTTTTAGTAATTTTTTTTTTATATCTGTGAAGATCACGTCTGTAATCAGATGACCGCGATGCATTCTGAACTGCTAAAAAAAAGATATCTTTATCCAAAAGTTTTGCAAGGTCATGAAACTTTCCTGAATTACATATACTTGTTATAATTACTTTTGGTTTAATAAATCTTATTATTGTATAGAGATAAATAGTATGTATATTTCTATCCTTATTAAATAATAAAAAATAATTTAATAAAAAATTAATTAAAATATTTATTGATAAATAAATTTCAAAAATTCTGTTTTTCCGTATTTCTAATAAAAAATAATCAAATTCCTCTAAAACATACTTTAAATCTAATGATGATTCTCCATCAAATAAAATTATTTGATTTTTTGGAGGATTAGTAAATTTTAAATTAATTTTTTTTAAAATATTCATTTAGAATTTCAATTTCTTCAAAAATTTTTTATGTAAAGTTTTATTGGCTGTTGCTAATACTTGCCCATTAGGAAATTTATTTTTTCCATGCCAGTCTGTTATAATTGCACCAGAATTTTTTAATAATGCTAACAATGGAACAAAGTCAACTTTTTTTAATCCACTTTCTATTAAAACATCAATTCTACCTTGAGACAAAAGACAAAAATTATATGCATCAGCGTTTGTTATTTTAATTATTCCCTTAAATTCGTTGATAAATTTAAAAATTTTTTTATTTTTGATAGTATGATAAGTGTTGATTGCTATTTTAGCATTGTTTAAATCTTTAATTTTTTTATTAGAAAATATTTTTTTAAGTTTTCCTTTTTTCTCACAAATAAATGAATTTTTGCCAACTGATAAATAATATTTTTTTAGAATTGGGAAATTAGCAAAGCTAAGTATTGAATTTTTTTTTTTTTTTAGACCAATTAAATTAGACCAGGTAGGGATACCTAAAATATAATTCTTTGTTCCATCTAGTGGGTCAATTATCCAAGTATATTCTGACTTTTTTAACTTTGTATCAAACTCCTCTCCAACTATTGAATGGTCTGGAAAATTATCTGAAATGATTTTTCGCACTAATTTTTCAATTTTTTTATCCAAAGAAGTTACTGGATCAAATTTGAATTTTGATTTTGATGAAAATTTAGGTTTTAAAGAATGATTTTTTATATTTAGTTTATCAATAGCTTTTTTTATTTTATTGATTAAAAAAATTAAATATTTGTAATTTAGATTCTTATTTGTCAAATTTTAAAACCAGAACTATTTGCGTCATCAAAAAATTGTTTTACTGTTTCAAGTGAGTATTCATCTAAATTTTTACCAAATAATTTCATTTTTTTTATTTGCTCAGATTGCATTGTAATTATTTTAGCTCCAACATTAGATGCACTAATATAATCATATGGCATTCTTGGACTTGCCCACAAAACTTCACAATCACTATTACCGTTCACATAATCACAAATTACTCTCATCATTTCAGATGCATCAATTCCACTATCGTAAATTCTACCAGCAAAAACTGATAAAATTGTTTTTGTATTTTTCAAAATTGGTAATACTTTTTTAATCTGATTAAAGGTAAAAATTGCAGTAAGATTTATTTTGATATTGTTTTTAACCATGACTTCTAGCACATCGGTAGTAAATTTTTGGTTAGTATAGGTTATCGGAATTTTCACAAAAATATTCTCACCCAGATCATTTAAAATATTTGCTTGTTCAAGCATTTCATCTTTGTTATCAGCAAAAACTTCAAGTGAAATAGGTTTATTTTTTGCTCTAGAAACTAATTCTTTTGAATAATGCAAATAATCATTAGCCCCATGGTTTTTAAAAATTGAGGGATTAAATGTATAACCATCAATTTCTATTCCAAAATCCAAATCAAATTGATCGATCTTTAATCCATCAGCAAATAATTTTATTTTTTTATTATTCATAAAGTTTTTCTATTAAAAGTTATTGAGTATTCGAGATCCTGCGTAATCTATATTAAAATTCATATAACTTATACTATTTTTTTTTAATAACTTTAATGATTTTTTTTTATCATTTGTAATCATTAAAAAAAAACCTCCTCCACCTGCACCTATCAGTTTACCTCCCATAAATGAACACTTGTTAATTAGTAAATTATATAAATCATTTATTTTTTTATTTGAAATTTTATTTGATAGTTTTTTTTTAATTTCCCAATGAGTTGAAAATAATTTTGCTAAAAGCATGGGGCTACCCTTATCAATAATATTTGGAATTTTTTTAGTTAAAGATTTTATTAAATCATAATTATTGATAACTGCTGATAAATTATTTTTTTGAGACAGTATCACTTTTGAAGATTGTCTTTTTTGTTTTGAATACACAAGTAACAGGTTTTTTTTTATCAAATTTATTAATCTTGGCTTTTTTGATATTTTTTTTATCTTTAATTTACCTTTTTTATTAATTTCAGTTTTAATTAAACCTCCCATTTGACTTATAATTTGATCTTGCCAACCACCTGCATTAGCACAAATTTCACGCTCAATTTTAAATGCTGTTTTTATAACTTGTTTATCGCTCATCTTAATTTTTTTGTACTTTAATATACAATTAATTAATCCAACTACTAAAGAGCTTGAAGAGCCTAACCCAGTTAAGGTAGGAACAGTAGTGTAAGTTCCAATATGTAATGGTTCTTTAATTTTAAAATATTTTATAGTTTCACGAATGAGATGATGGTTTACTCGACTTAAATTATTAGCAAACTGTGTAGAGGTAGTTTGTATCAAATATTTTTCATCAATAGTTCTTGGTGTTAAAAAAACATAAACATATTGATCTATTGCCAAAGAATAAAACGTTGAACCTCTTTTTTTGAAATAAAACTCTAAATCGGTACCACCACCAGCAACAGGAATTCTAAAAGGTGTTTTGCTTATTATCATATCAAATTTATAGCTAATTAATTTTATTTTCTAAAATTTCACAAATACAATGTAAAATTGCTATATGGCATTCTTGTATGTGTGATGTAATTTCACTTTTTACAATTATATTTACGTCTGAAAGTTCTTTTAAAATTCCACCCGTTTTTCCGCTTAAAGTAACAATTTTCATCTTTCTCTCTTTTGCTTCTTTTGCAGCTTCGACTAGATTCATTGAAGCACCATTATGCTCAGTACCTCCACCTGTTGTTATTAAAAATAGAAGATCATCTGGATTTCCATGAGCGCTTACCTGCCTCTTAAAATAAGTCAAAAAACCAAAATCGTTAGACCAAGCTGTAATTGCAGCTGGTAAAGAACCAATTGAAATTGCTGAAATTGGCTTTCTATCGCTACTTTTATATGTACATTGAAGTTCTCCAGTAAAATGTTCTGCATCCGAGCAAGATCCTCCATTACCAGCAACAAGTATTTTTTGGTTATTTTTACTTACATCTAAAATCATTTCACAAATTTTATCAATTTCTGTTGAATGATCTTGTAATGCTAAAATAGTTTTAGATGATTTTTCAAAATATTTGTTTGCTAAAGACATATTCAGTTTGATGCTGATATTGTATTATTTGGGTATATTAAATTAACACATTCTGTGCATGTTTTATCTAAGTAAAATTTACCTTGTTTGTGAAGATCTCTTAATTCATTCATCTTTTTAGAGTGCCACGCACTATGTATTGTATCTTTTCCAAGTGTACCTATGCTCAAATCTTTGTTAAAATTAACACAACACGGATATATAGTTTCATTACATATAACAACTCTTTGAAAAGGCTGAACACACTTAAATTCTGATATTGGTTCACTTTCAATTAATTGATCTGAAGCATAAAATTTTTCATATTTTTCAACATTTGTTGTTGGTGGAGTAAAGGTTTGAACAGATACCATATCAACTCTATCCTTCCAATAATTAATAAAATCATCTAATTCATGTTCATTATGTTTCATCTTTACAAAACTTACACCTGTGACCGGTAATTTATAATTACCTTTTTCTTTTAAATTTAAAAATGTTTCAATATTTCTTTTAACTTTTTCCAAAGGAATAGCTCCAACTCTTACTTTTGGATAATTTTCATCGCTAAATGCGTCCAAACTAAATCTAATTCTAGTCAATCCAGAATCTAAAACTTGTTGTGCTCTTCTAGGTGTAATTGCTGAACCATTATTGTTTAGCATAATATCAATAAATCCCTTTTTATATGCATAATTAATGTATTTGTGTAAATCTTTTATTAAAAATGGCTCATTGTTACCTTGTGGAGAAATTGATGGACAGCCATAATCAGAACCTTCGTCTACAATTTTTTTGTAATCCTCGAAATCCAAATTTTTACCTTCATAATATCCTTCAACTTCATCTTTATAGGCAATTATGCAATGGGGACATTTATAGTTACATGTTTGATTCATGTCTACGTGAAGAAAAAGTGGAAAATCAGTTACAATTTCAAAATTATTCGCAGCATCCCATGTTTTTCTGTAATCAATAAATTTTTGACCTATAATTTTTCCTAATTTGATATTAATATCTTCTTCTGTTGACAAATGTTTAACTTTACCATCTGTTGAATATGATTTTTTATTTTTCATTTTTATATTCCTCTTATCATAGTTTTATTGAAAATGATTTAGAAACTCTATTTAATCTTTTTGAATGAGTTTGATTTTTACATACATTGCATATAGTTTTTTTTGTAATTTCACTTTTATTACCGAACTCTGATCTTGAGGAAATGTATTCCTCATTATTCCAAATTTCTTTGATTGAGCTTGATTTGAAATTGGCAAAGTCTGAATTTGGGTCATCAATAATACAACATGGATTAATTCCACCATCATAATTTATAACCATTGAACTCCAAGGCCAATGACATTGCTTACTTTCATTATCTTTTGCGGAGTTTGATGATGCGGCTCCACCATCATAAGTTTTGTATATTAAGTCTTTGTTGGTAGGAAGCCATTTTTCGTCCATATTTGGATTATGTTGTATTTTGTCAATTTTTACGACATCTACATTAAATTTATCTTTAAAACTTAAAAATTCATCATGTTGATGTTCATTCTGTCTCATTGCTAGCATGGCAATTTCTAAAATTGGTTTACTTAATTTTTTATTTTTTTTTATTTTAATTATTTCCTCTAAATTATTTAAAACTGTTTTTAAATTACCCTTCTTTCTATATTTTTCATATACCTCTTGGTCTAATCCATCTATATCAATGTGTAGAAGACTAAGACCAGAGGTTACAAGGTCTTCAAGATAATTTTCTTTGTACTTCAAAGACATATTTGAGGAAATTCTAGTCCAAATTTTATTTTGATGAGCATATTTAATCATTTTTATAAGATCTTTATTTAAAGTTGGTTCGCCCCAATTATAAAGGTGCAATTCAATACAATAATCTTTTGCTTCATCTACAATTCTTTTGAAATCATCAAATTTTAGAATTCCCTTTTTTCTTTCTGATGCACCTAGACCAGTTGGACATAAAGGACATCCTAAATTACATGCGTTTGTGGGATCTATAATTAGTTTATAAGGTAATGAAGTTAAATTTGTTGAATAGTTTTTTTCTTCTATACAAGCAATCAAAAAATTTTTAATTTTTTTTTAAATCAAGATTTTCTAAAGCGAATTTATTTATATATTTAAAAAAATTATTTTCTTCACATATTTTTTTTAAAGTATCAAAACTTTCTATACTTTTAATTTGATCTATATCTAATTTTTTATTTGCCATAAATTATCTTTTTAATAATTTTGTAATTATTTTTAAATCTTCCTTATCATCAATTTCATAAATACTTTCTTTTGGCATTTCAAATAAAGATATTTTTCCATGTAATCTATTTTTATTTTTTAAAAAACCATTTTTTCTAAATATATAAAAAGCTCCGTTTTCAATATACTCGTTTAAATCCGAATCTTGAGTACGTGGGCGATTGTAATAATCATAATTAATTGGTTTAATTAAATCTTTATTTTCTTTTTTCCACATAAAATGGTGATTTTTTACAACAGAAATAAGACAATCAAGCTTATCATCTTTAATAAATTTTTCTAAAGCTAAATCTAACTGCTTACTTTTTAAAAAAGGGTTAGTTGCTTGAATTGTTACAACAATATCACAATCATATTTTTTTAAAAACTCATCTATTACCATTTCGGTTGAGGCTTTATTTGTTGAAGATGCTCGAGATCTTGGAATAATTTTAAGTTTTTTGTGTTTTATTTTAATTTGATTACTATCAGTAGAAATATAAGTTTTATCTATAAATTTACTTTTTAATGATTGTTCTGTAACATATTTATATAAGGACTTACCATTAATTTTTAAAAAATTTTTATTTTTTAATCTAGTACTTCCTTTTCTAAGAGGAATAAGTGAAAAAATTTTCATAAATTTAATTCTTTCTTTAATTCATCATATTCTTTCATTTTTCTTTTCATAAAATTAATTGTTAACTTTGTTCTTAAAGATATACCTTTTGGAGTTAAAAAATCCCTCATGTATTGAATCTTGTTTTTTTTTTTATTAAAATTTTCTATTTTTATTAATCCTTTTTCCTGTAATGATTGAATGCAATAATTTAATTTTCCTAAACTAAAACCAAGTGTTTTTGCTAATTCTCTTTGAGAAGAGTTGGGTTTTTTTTGTACTACCCTTAGTACATTAAAATGATCTTGATTTTTTTCCATATGTTCAAAAAATGAACATATAAAGTTCAATTTTTGAACTGTCAAGCGTTTAATTCTTTTAATTAATTTAAGGTAAATAATTATCTTTTATTGAATTTTCTAAATTTCAGTGCTTTTTCCAAAATTTCTTTATCCCTAAGAGTATCCATACATTGCCAAAAACCCTTATGTTTAAAAGCGTAAAGTTGCTTTAATTTACTGATTTTCTGTAGAGGTTCTCTTTCAAAAAAAGTTTTGTCTCCTTTAATATATTTAAAAATCTTAGGTTCTAAAACAAAAAATCCACCATTTATCCAACCTTCATCTAACTTTGATTTTTCTTTAAAATAACTCACTCTATTGTCAAATATCTTTATAGCACCAAATCTTGCTGGTGGCCTAACAGCAGTAAGAGTGGCAATTTTTTTACTTTTTTGATGAGTTTTTAACAATTTTCTTAAATTTACATCGCTTAGACCATCTCCATAAGTAAGCATAAATGTTTTATCATTTATATATTTTTTTAGTCTTTTAATTCTCCCACCAGTCATGGTATTCAGCCCAGTATCAACTACTTCAATATTCCAATTCTTAAAATTATTTAATTTAAAATATTTCTTTATTACTTCTTTTTTGTATCCAGCAGCAATTATAAAATCCTTAAAGCCGTACTTCGAATAATGTTGCATGATCTTAATTAAAATAGGTTTTCCTAAAACATTTATCATAGGCTTAGGAATATCTTTAGAAAGTTCTGATATCCTGCTCCCCTTACCTCCGGCTAATATTATACATTTCATATTTTATTTTTTATTCCAGTCATATGGAAATTTATCATCATCAAAAGACAATCGTTCTATTTCCTCTTTATCGTGCGGAATATCTGAACAATTTGCCAAAACAGCTAAATTATCATCTGCAGAACAAAATCCATTCCATATCATAGGAGGTATGGAAACTAGTAGATGTTTGTCATTTGATAAAAATATTTCTTGCAAGAGTCCATTAGTAGAACTTTTAATTCTATCATCATAAAGGACAAGTTTTATTTTTCCATAAGCAGCAACATAATTTAAAGTCATCTTTTTATGAATATGCCATGCTTTAACTTGGTTGGGATAAACATAAGAGAAATAAACCTCACCAAATTTTTGAAAATTATCATCATCAACTCTCATCATGTGTAAAATTTTACCTCTATCATCAGCAATCACTTTTTTTTCAATTATTTTTACACCCTCAATCATATTATCTTTTTTATTTTTGTTCATTTTATTTAATTTTTAATACTTTTTTTACACTTCTAATAGCAAAAAAAATTATTGAAAACCAGGCATATGGAAAAATTAAATTTCTTAAAAAATGTTTATAAAAATTTACATATTGAATACCACCTTTTTTTCCATTAATAAGAATTTTAGCAAAAAAATTAAAAAAATTTCTTAATGCAAAGTTTTTACAATAAATATATCTTGAAAAATTCATTCCTTGAGATCTGTAATAATCTAAAAGTTCTGGTATTCTTACAATCTCTACAAAATCATACATGTTAGCCCACTCACGCTCACCAACTAAATTTACACTTAAAGGTTTTGCACATATATAACTTTTTTTATCTTTAAAAACTGTTGAAATTATTTTTGCGTTTAAACAAGTATTATCAAAATTAGACCAAACTCTTTTATCTTCTATATTTTTTTGATTAATACACTTAAGACCTTCTTCCCATAACTCTCGATTAAAAATGCTTAAAAAAATACCAATTAAAAATTCCCAAGAAACTTTTGGATCAATTACTTCCCAAAATTCTACTTTTTTATTTTCTTTAAATTTAGATAGTTTTTCTAAATTTTCTTCTTTCAATTTGTTTGTATCAAATGGTTGAGCATATTTTTTTAAAAAATTTGAATTAAGGTAGTAGGAATTAATAAAAAAATACTCAATTTCTTTATTATTTTCAAAAAGATTTTTTAAATAACTAAGAGTATCAGGTAAAATTAAATCATCATTACCTATTAACCATGCATACTTTCCATTTGATGATTTTATTGTATTTATTGCATTTAAAGCAAAGCCTAGATTTTCTTTATTTTTTTTAAATACAATGTTCAGATTATCTTTATATTTATCTACTATTTTTTCAGGAGATACAGCAGAATTATTGTCTGAAATGCAAACTTCAAATTGAAAGTTTTTCACTTGTTTGGAAGATATAAGAATTGAGTTTAAGCAGTTATCTAAACAATCTAATCTGTTAAAAGTTGGAATACAAATAGATAAAAGCATTAATTAATATTTATAAGAGAGTTCTTTAAAATCTTTATTCTCATATCTTTTATAGTTTTTTTTGTTTATTATATGAAACTTTGGTAAGTGAAAAATTAAATTTCCGCCTTTTTTTAAATAATTTAATTCTTCTTTAATTATTTCAGACCTAAATGACCAAATCAAAACTAGCATATATTTTGGATTTAATAATCTCATTTTTTTTTTTGGAATTATTCTTATATTCGATCCAGGAGTAAATTTGCCAAATTTATTTTTATTTGCATCACAAATGTAAGAAATTTTTTTAGAATTTAATTTTGCATAGTTTAAAACAATATTTCCTTTAGTAGACGCTCCATAAGCTGCTATAGGATATTTTTTGTTTATGAACTTATTTAAATCTAATTTAACCTTTTCAATCCTTTTTGAAAAATTATTATAAGATGATTTTTTTATCTTTTTTTCATCAATCTTTAATTTATTGATAATTTTTTTTTTTGCTTTTCTTCTACAATTTTTTTTTGAAATTATTACTTCAATACTTCCCCCATTTATTTCATTAATCTTAATATCTAAAACTTTTAAACTATTATTTTTCAAAATTTTTTCGAAAACTGTAAAAGTATAATACATTATATGTTCGTGACATATTTGATCAAAGGTCAAATTTTTCAACATTAAAGGTAAATATGAAAATTCACAAATCCATATTCCATTATCATCTAATAATTCTTCTATATCTTTGCAAAAAGAATTTGGATCTTCAACATCGTAGAAAATTGCAAAACTAGAGATTAGATTAAATTTCATCTTTTTATTTGGAGAATTTTTTATAATATTTTTTTTTGAAAAAAAATTTGTTATTAAATTCATATCTTTATAATTACTTTTAAATTTTTTTGCTGATGGATCGATACCCCATCGGTTATAGTTTTTTCCTAAAAGTTTTAAGAATGAGGCATCATTACTTCCAATATCTAGAACATTGTCTCCTTTTTTCAAAATCTTCATCTTTGACATTCTAATTATTTTTTCTTTTAAATGAGCTACCATCATATTACTTACAGATGTTCTATAGCCATAATGTAAGCCATACATTTTTTTTACTTCAACAATATTATTTAATTGCACTAAATTACATTTTGAACATCTAAACAAATCCAAGGAATAATTTTTTAATTTTTTTTTTTTTGATTTATAAAAAAAACCACTCAATGGTTGTTTTCCAATTTTTACAATTTTTATTAATTCTTTATGTTTACAATTTTTACACTTCATAATTATTTAGATTTATTTCAAAAAGTCGGTTTAATTTCATTTTTTGAAATATATGGCCTCTCTCTTTTTAACTATTTTTTTTTAAAATACCTCTTAAGTAACAATTATTGTTGCTATTACTGGTAAAAAGTCCAAGTTTATAAGTTTCATCAATATTTCCAGAGTTTTTAATAATATTTATTAATTTTATAACACTGTATGGAATAAATTTTTTGACTAATTGCTTTAAACTATCAAAAGTCTTTCCTGACTTAATTCTATAATATCTATCTTGTGACTCTTTTTGAAAACGATGATCCTCGTGAAATGAATATGAACTAATATCAATTCTGTTAGCTTCAAAATTAAATTTTTTACAAATTGCCTCCACACTTTTTTTTGTATAAAATAGTAAGTGAGGTCCATCATATGGACGACCAGAGAAATATTCTTCAGGGCAGTTTGGTACTTCAAAAAAGATTAATCCACCTGGTTTAAGTATTTTATGGAAATCTTTGAAAACTTCAGTATCAGTCAAATGTTCCAATGAGTGTAAAGTAATTATCAAATCAAACTTTTCATCAATATTTTCAAGTTTATCATTAACATAACCCCTTTTTTTTAAAATATTGCTACATTGAGTGTCATTTTCTGTACAAAATAAATTCACTTTTGGAAATTTTTTTTTTATTGCATAGCCTAAATCTCCATAGCCAGCTCCAAAATCATAAATATTTTTGACATCATTTAAATTTATTAATGTTGAGATATATAATAAGTAATTTAAATTTCTATCTTCTAAGTACCTATTTTCTAAGTCTTGATCATGTTCTGTTAACCAATATGGAGGTCTATTTATTTGACGATATATATTTTCATAAAAAAAATTTAAATTTGACATTTTTGGCATTGGATGAGCAAAACTAAAATCACAATTATTACATTTGTATATATCCAAATGTTCAAAATATTTTTTATCTTCAATTATTTCATATTTATAATCACATCGGTATTTGACATTTTTGTCATCATTACAAATTGTACATTTAATCATTAAATTATTTTTTTATTTTAAAGTAATTGTCTAAATAGCCAGCAATTTTTTTTTTACTTAAAAAGTTTTTATCTGAAGACATATAAGCATTTTTTTTATTCAGTTTTTTTCCATACTTTTTTTTAAAAACTAAATTTTCACTATAAATTATAAAAGAACTTTTATCTTGATAAACTGATCTTGCTTCATCAAATGAGAATAGTGATTCATTTAATTTTTCACCTGGTCTAATTCCTATCACTTTAATTCTAGCTTTTTTATCTAGTAGTTGAATTAAATCTACCATTTTGATTGAGCTCATTTTTGGTATAAAAATCTCTCCACCATTTGATCTATTTAAACTTACTAATACAAACTTTAATGCATCTCGTATTGGTATAAAAAATCTAGTCATTTCTTTGGACGTAAGAGGTAATACTTTTTTTTGATGCAACAAATCTTTAAAATAAGGAATTACTGAACCCCTAGAGCCTATAACGTTTCCATATCTAACTACAGAAAATTTGGTGAAATTTGATAGTTGATTCGCGTTAATAAAAAGTTTTTCAGCACAAAGTTTTGTGGCACCATATAAATTAATTGGATTACAGGCCTTGTCTGTAGAAAGTGCAATTACTTTTTTTACTTTTCTCTCAATTGAAGCTGTTATAACTGATTTGGCACCATCAACGTTTGTTTTAATACATTCATCAGGATTATATTCTGAAGCAGGCACATGTTTCATAGCTGCAGCATGTATAACATAGTCTACGCCTCTAAGAGCTGTCATCAGTCTACTTTCATCTCTAACATCTCCAATAAAAAATCTTACTCTTTTGTTTGAACCAAATTTTTTTGACATTTCAAATTGTTTATTTTCATCTCTTGAAAAAATAATCAATTTTTTTACCTTTACGCTCTTTAATAAAAAAGAGACAATCTCATGTCCAAAAGTACCCGTCCCACCAGTGATTAAAATATTTTGATTTTTTAAAAAATTCATTTTTATGTAAGAATGATTAATTTATACAGGTAAAATAGATCTTTATACAAGAAAATTTTTAAAAAGATATGATAATTTTGGAATAAATATTCAAGCCTTGAATACTGGTATTAATTCCAACATTGGTTATAGGATAAATAAAATTTCAAA
>MDSZ01212618.1_pt1 | contig 26684 bp, 24 predicted proteins | sample 811201 | NCBI WGS metagenome assembly MDSZ01 (sample SAMN05326647, study PRJNA326480) | marine metagenome | isolation source: seawater | place: Indian Ocean: North | collected 2010 | reverse complement strand
ATTTTATAGCAGGATTAGGATTCAACTCTTTCCCAGAGATTCTAAATAGTTTTATTGCATCTAAACCTCACTCAAGTTTAATTTATAAATGTTTAGAAAATTTAAAAAAAATAAAAAAAACTAATCTAATAAGTAGCGAAATTATTGAAGAGACAGGACCATTTTTCTTAACTAGGACATTTTTTTCTTACTGCGAAGAGAAAAATATTGATAATGAAAAATTTTTAATTTTACCAACAAATTATTTTTTTCCACTTCCAAATTATTTTAGAAATATTCCCCTAGGAGAAATTTATAAGTTTAAAACAAGCAAATCAATAGCGGTGCATCACTGGGAAACAAGTTGGAATAATATTTCAATTTTAGATTATTTAAAATTATTGATAAAGAAATTATTTAAATAAATTTATGAAAAAAGAATCTGATTTTCTGTTGAAATCTGAATTTGCAAAAAATTCTAGATTTATAATTGATATTCATACAAAAATTGAACAAATTAATAGATGGATATTTCTATCCGATCTATACAATAAGTGGATAGATAGTAAGAAAAGTAATGAAAAAGAAAAACAAAGAATCCCAAAAATAATTCATCACATTTGGTTAGGTTCTCCTTTACCCAAAAAGTATTTCGAATTTATAAACACCTGGAAAACAAAAAATCCCGAATGGAAATTTATTTTATGGGACGAAAAAAAACTTGAAGATCTAGACATGATAAACAAAGATTTATTCTTAAAATTAAATAATTATGGTGCTAAAAGTGATGTTGCAAGACTTGAAATTCTTTATAAGTTGGGAGGATTTTATTTTGATACTGATTTTGAATGTTTCAAGAAAATCGATGAGGAATTGCTATTTAATGATTTTATAGCAGGAACAGTTTTTAATTCCTTTCCTGAACTTGCTAATGGTTTTTTAGCTGCAAAACCTTTTTCAAAATTTATATATAGATGTTTAGAAGATTTAAAGAAAATAAAAAAAACTAATCTAATAAGTAGTGAAATTATTGAAAAGACAGGACCATTTTTCTTAACAAGAACATTTTTTTCTTACTGCGAAGAGAAAAATATTGACAATGAGAATATCCTAATTTTACCAACAAATTATTTTTATCCTTTACCAAGCTATCTAAAGTTCTGTCGCTTGGAAGAAGTATATAAATATCAAACAAATAAATCAATAGCTATTCATCATTGGGAATCTAGCTGGAATAATCTAACTTTAGTAGATCGATTAAAAGTAAAATTTAAAAAATTATTTTTTCCAAAAAATTATATATAGAAATATTAATTGCTAACAAAATTTAAAAACTTGCAATACCCTAGCCTCCTCTGAATCTATATAATTAAAAAAAATATTACTGAATATAATAAATGAAAATTTTAAATAAAGCTAATAAATTACCAAGCATTACATACATACTTTTCTTTATAACATCATTAAGTTTTTTCTTTCAACCTCTATTAATTAGACCCTTTGGTATTCCTTTATCTTTCACATTATTATTACTTTTAAATTTATTTTTAATATTTTCATCAAAGAACATAAAAATTTATGAAATTATTTACCTGATAATAGTTGGAACAATACTTTTAATGGTTGATTTAGTTACTCCTCCTGAGTTATATAGAGGATTTATTTTTTTAAATATGCTTTTGTTTACCTTTTTATCATCTAAACACTTTATGTCTGAAAAACAATCTAGAGCTATTTGGTTGTCAGTCTTAATGGTATGTTTTTCTTTATCTTTAATAGGTTTAAAAAGATGGATCACTGGTTACACTGTTGATAATTCTGAAAATGAAACTGGGATCGTTGATAGCGTAGCAACATACTTTTACCTTGGCATAAGCTATTTAAATTCGACAAGAAATAGTGATGCTTTTTATTTTGCTATCCCTGTCATATTGGCTTTCTCTTATTTAAAAAACAAATTTATAAAATTTAAATATTTATTTTTATCGATTTTTTTAATAACTATTTTTTGTTCAATTGCTTCACTTTCTAGAGGAATAGTTGTTTCCTTAATATTATCCTATGTAATTTCTTCAAGAGCTTATAAATTAAACAAGCAAATTTATAAATACATTATATATTTTTTAACTTTTGTTTTTTTTATTTTCGTCTTTTATGATTCTTTAAAAAATATCCCTGGAGTTGAAATGATTTCAAATTTAACATTAAATGGATTTTTAAGTTTGGTTGACCCTCTTCAGGCAAGTAATAATTTAGATGGCAAATATACATACAGCAATAACCTGAGAATAGAACTTGCTATTGATTCGTTAAATACCTTTTTAGAATTTCCATTTGGTCTTGGTCTAGATAATATTCCACCTGGGCGCGTAGTAGGAAAATTCGGTGAAAGTGTATTCATGCTCCATTCAGAAAATACATATTTAGATTTTCTGATTTCATTAGGTATTTTTTCGATACCTTCTTTTATATTTATTTTTCAAAAATTAAAAAATTTACACTATCTTAGTAAATTTCATTTCGAATCCAAAAAATTATATTTTTTATTATTGTTTGCTTTAATTTATTCTATTTTCTTAAGTACAACTGATGTATATTTTTATTGGTTTATTATTTCTATAATTTGCATGGAATATAATAACTACAAAATAAACTTAGTTGATGAAAAAAATTAGAAAAGAAAATATGCTCTTTAAAAAAAAGAATTTTCAAGAACCAAATTTCTTTGATATTAAAGATTGCTTTTCAGCATCTAATTTATCTTGTTCTATCATTTCAGAAATAAGTTGTTTTAAAGTAATCTTAGGTACCCAACCTAATTTATCTTTTGCTTTCGAGGGATTTCCTAACAAAGTATCTACTTCTGTTGGTCTAAAATATCTTGGGTCAATTCTTACTACTATTTCTTTATTATCAGCTCTTCTACCTATCTCATTAAGTCCCGAACCAGACCATTCAATTGCTTTTTCATCTGAGCCATTGGCCCAGCCAAGTTCATAAGCACTAAGTTCTATAAATTTCCTAACACTTTCTTGTTGCCCAGTTGCAATAACATAATCTTCGGGAGCATCCTGCTGTAACATCCGCCATTGCATCTCAACATAATCTTTAGCATGTCCCCAATCCCTGAGGGAATCAAGATTTCCCATGTATAGGCATTTTTCCAACCCATAATGAATTCTTGCTAAACCTCTTGTAATTTTTCTAGTTACGAAAGTTTCTCCGCGTCTAGGACTCTCATGATTAAATAAAATACCGTTACATGCATACATTCCATATGCCTCTCTGTAATTAATAACTATCCAATAGGCATAAAGTTTTGCAACTGCATAAGGACTTCTTGGATAGAAGGGCGTTTTTTCATCTTGAGGAATTTGCTGAACTAGACCATAAAGTTCGCTCGTGCTGGCTTGATAGATTTTAGTCTTTTTTTCGAGTCCTAATAGTTTTACGGCCTCTAAAATTCTTAATATTCCAAGTGCGTCACAATTAGCGGTGTATTCAGGACTTTCAAAACTTACTGCAACATGGCTTTGAGCTCCTAAATTATAAATCTCATCAGGTCTTATTTGCTTTATTAACTTAATAATATTCGAACTATCAGTTAAATCGCCATAGTGAAGAAAAAGTTTTGCTTCTTCATCATGAGGATCTTCATATAAATGATCAATTCTAAAAGTATTTAAGGAAGAAGAGCGTCTTTTAATACCATGAACTTCATAGCCTTTATTCAAAAGCAACTCAGCCAGATAACTTCCATCTTGACCAGTTATACCAGTAATTAAAGCCTTTTTACATTTTATATTTTTCAATTAGGTAATGCTCCTTTTAAATTTAAAATTAGCTTCATAGTTTTAAATATTATCAAAATATCCAATAAAAAAGAACAATTTTTTAAATAGTACATATCATAACCGAGTTTTTTTATTGATTCTTCTTTACTGGCTGCATAATTATAATTTACTTGAGCCCAACCACTTAATCCAGGTTTAATAAGATATCTATACTTAAAAAATTCTGTCTCTTTAAAAAGACTTTCATTTATCTCTGGCCTCTCAGGTCTTGGTCCTATTAAACTCATTTCCCCTTTTATTACAGATATAAGTTGAGGTAGTTCATCAATTCTTGTCAATCTAATAAACTTACCGACTTTTGTTATTCTAGGATCTCTTCTAGTAGACCACTGTATACCAAAATCTTCAGCATCTACTTTCATGCTTCTAAATTTATAAATTTTAAAAATTTTAAGGTTTAGACCTGTCCGTTTTTGAGAATAAAGTATTGGCCCCCCATCTTCAATCTTGATTAAAATACATACCAAGAACATTAAAGGCGAAGTTACAATAATTAATAGAGTGCTTATGAATATATCTCCAAATTTTTTAAACAAAAAATAATACTTTGATTTATATTTCTGGAGGAATTGTATTTTATGACAATATTTGTTCAATAAACTTACTGGAAGAAACTCGAGATAGTAATTGCACCAATCAAGAGTACTGAAAAAGATTAATTTTTTATTTTTATTTATATATTTATCGTAATCTTTATTTTTTTTAATTAAATCCAAATCAACAATTAGTCCTTCAAACTTTTTAACATCATGCTTTTTGATATTTTTAAAATGGAATAGATTTATTTTTTGTCTACATGTATTATTTTGTCTTTTTACATAATTATCTAATTCTTTTTTTTCATCATCATTAATAAAAGCCAGCCAAATTTTAGAATTTTGATTACTTCTAAAGAATGTTTTATTAATTACTAATTGACTTAATAGATTTAAAATTAAGAATTTTGAAAATAGAATCAGAAAGAATTGATAATTAATTTTTAGATTTACTAATGAATAAGTAAAATAATAAAATATAAAATTCAAAAAAAAGAGAACAAAATATTTTAACACATACACTTGAAAAAGCTTTCTATCTATTGGAAAGATTAGATCATATTTGCCTAGGATATAACTTATAAAAAAGAAAAAAATTAAAATTATAATTTTTTGAAAATTATCAAAAATATTAAAAATAAAGAAAAAAATTACGGTTTCACAAATTAAATTTGAAATAATTATTTTTCTATTTTTTAATAGTGCATTTATATACATTTACAAAACACTTTTTTTATAATTATTATTAAACCAATCTGAATATTAATAAATAATAATTTGTTATAACGTTTAAACATTTCCATTACCTATGCACCAAATATTTAATCCCGCAGCTTTTACTATATCTTTATTTGCAACTCCTCTAGTATCAAAAATCCAAGCAGGTTTTAACATCTCCTTAGCAGCAAAATACCAATCAATCTCCATGAATTCCTTCCACTCTGTAATAATTACTACGCAATGTGAGTTTTTGATTGATTCATTTATCGAATCAGCAAAACACCATGTTCCTAAATCTGAATTTAAATCTGACTCTGTTTGGTTGATTTTCAATTCAGTTGCAATTTGATTCGGACTTACCTTGGGATCATAAATATGCAAATTCGCCCCTTCTGCTATTAAATCTTTACAAATATTAATTGCTGGTGATTCTCTTGTATCATTCGTATTTGATTTGAAAGCGAAACCCAATATACTAATTTTCTTTTTTGTCAAAGTACCAAAAAGTTTATCTAGAATTAACCTTATTATTCTTTTTTGTTGCCACTCATTAATCTCTATTACTTTTCTCCAATAATTTGCAACTTCATTGAGATTGTAATAGTCACAAAGATAAACCAAATTAAGAATATCTTTTTTAAAACAACTTCCTCCAAAACCTGGCCCTGCATTTAAAAATTTTCTACCTATACGCGAATCTAATCCTATTGCTTTTTTCACTTCATTTACATGCGCACCTGTTCTTTCACATAAGGCTGAAATGGTATTAATTGAACTTATCCTTTGTGCTAAAAATGCATTTGCGGTTAATTTAGAAAGTTCTGAGCTCCATAAATTTGTTCTAATAATTTTCTTATCTTGTATCCAATTTTTATAAATTGAAGCTAGCGCCTCTGTAGCCTCATTATTATCTCCTCCTATTAGAACCCTTTCAGGATTTTCTAAATCGTTTATTGCCGTACCTTCAGCTAAAAACTCTGGATTTGATAATACATAAAAATTTTTTTCGTTACCTTCGATTAGAAATTCTCTAGCAGTTGAATCGAGGATGGTTTTTATTGTTTCAGCAGTTTTAACAGGAATCGTACTTTTTTCAACAACAATAGTTTCACCTTGAGCATATTTAGCAACTTGTCTCGCTGAGGACTCTATCCATTTTAAGTCACTTGCCTCACCAGCTCCAATTCCTTTTGATTTAACAGGTGTATTTACACACAAAAAAATTAAGTCTGCCTGAGCTATATTTTTCTCAACTTCATTGGAGAAAAAAAGATTTCTTCCTCTACATTTTTTGATAATTTGATCTAGTCCTGGCTCATATACTGGAAGTTTTAATAAATCATCAGAATTCCAACTATTAATTCTTTCAATATTTAAGTCAACCACTGTAATATCTAAAAATTCACAATTATTAGCTATTACAGCCATTGTTGGACCTCCAACATATCCTGCCCCAATACAAGTAATTTTTTTTATCTTTTTAACCATAGATTTTTATATTAATTAATTCTAAAAAATTTTTGCTTGTAGCTATTATATACTCCTCTCTTAAAAGTTTATTAATTTCAATTTTGATTTCAATAATTATCAACAACTATTTAATGTTAGAATTTTATAATATTTTTTTTAAAAAATTTTAAATGAGTGAACTGATAAATAATAAATTTAAAGTTAATGATGAAAATGATGGTATTGATCTATCCGAGATTTTAGTAGTTTCTTTAAGAAGAAAGTTTATAGTTGGAAGTTTTTCTTTAGTTAGTTTTGTGGTAAGTGCAATATACGCATTCTCAATCCCAAAAGTTTGGGAGGGTAATTTTCAAATAGTTTTATCTGACAACAATAATTCAACAACTTTAAGTAGTTTAGCCTCCTCAAGATTAGCTCAATTGGCAGGAATAAATATCGGAACTAAAGGTAACCAATTAAAAACTGAAGTTGAGGTGCTCAAAAGTCCTTCCCTTCTTTTAAAAGTATTTGAATTTGTTAAGAAAAAAAAATCTAATGGTTCTAAAAACTTAGATATGAAGTTCATACATTGGAAAGGGGCCCTAGATATTGAACTTTCGCGGGATACATCCGTTCTTAATATTACTTATCAAGATAATGATAAAGATTTAGTACTACCTGTTTTAAATAAATTATCAAATATTTATCAAGACTACTCTGGTAAAAAAAGAAGAAGGGAAATTGAGATCGCAATGAATTATTTAGAAAAAGAAATCCAAAAATATAAAATTAAAAATATTGAATCTCTTAGAAATGAAGAGGATTTCGCGATTGCAAATGATATTGGGATTTATACTACAGATTCTAAACCATTTATAAAATCAACAATAGAAAACAGTCCAGGAATGGATAATAATCTATCTCTTCAACCTGTTACAACAAATGTCGAAATTCTTAGATTGAAGGCAGTTAATAAACTAAGAAATATAACTTTTAAATTAAAAAGTTTAAATGAATCTTTAAATACAGATGAATTTATAAATGTTATTGAAGATATCCCTCAACTAAAAAAACCTCGAGCAGAGTTAAAAATAATAGAGAGTAAAATAGCCAAAAACTCAGCTATATTTAAAGAAAATGATGAAAGTATAAGACTCTTAAAAAAACAAAAAAATGAATATGAAAAATTTATAAAAGATTCATATAGAAAAATTCTCGAATCAGAAAAGTCAATTGCAGAAGCTGAAATTAAAGCTGCTGAAAGGCCAAAAGGTGTAATCACGAAATATAAGGAACTTTATGGACAATCTCTTCTTGATGCAAATACTCTTATGACATTAGAAAATCAGTATCGAATAATTGAATTAGAAAATGCAAAAATTTCAGACCCATGGGAACTAATAACAAATCCAACACTTCTCTACTATCCAGTAGCTCCGCAAAAGAAAAAAATTGCTTTCGTTGCAACTGTAATCGGAACTATACTTGGTATAATTACAGCTTTAATTTATGATAGATCCAGAAATATAATTTTTTCTATCAAAGATATATCTTCATTAGTTAGATGGAAAGTTATTGATGTATTCTCTTCATCAAATATTAATTCCTGGAATGAACCACTAGAAATTATTGCAAACAATTATAAGAATAAAAATGAAAATAAACTTGGTATTTTTTTATTGAGTAGTTTTACAAGTGAAGAGAAAGAAATCATAAGTAAGTCATTTTCTAATTTTTTAGAAAAGAATTCTTTTAAAGTCTCAGAAGAATTTAATAATCTTTTAAATTATGAGTCTTTTATAACATTTATTAAATTGGGATCCACAAATAAATCAAAATTAATAACGGCAAATCAGTACTTAAATTTACAAGAAAAAAATATGATCGGTTTAATTGCTATTAAAGATAAATAATGTCATTAAATTATCAAATTTTTATTAAATTGTGAATAATTCTATTTTAGTTACTGGTGGGACTGGATTTATCGGTAGCCACACTTGTATAAATTTGATAGAGAAAGGTTACAAAATTATAGTTTTAGATTCTCTTATAAATAGTACGAATAGAGTAATCAAAAGAATTGAAAATATTGTAAATCCTAATATAAAAAATATTCATAATAAAATTGATTTTTTTGAAGGCGATTTAAGAGATAAGGATCTTCTCCAAGGGATATTTGAAAAATATAAAAACACATCATTTAGGATCAAAGGTGTAATCCATTTTGCTGGATTAAAATCTGTTAAAGAATCAATAGAAAACCCCTTAGAATATTGGAGTAACAACGTTGTTTCTACAATCAATCTTTTAGAAATAATGAAAAAATATAATTGTTTTAATTTAGTTTTCAGTAGTAGTGCCACAGTTTATGGATACTCGGAGGGAGGGTTGCTTAATGAAGATTCTCATATAAACCCAATAAATACATATGGCAGAACAAAAGCAGTAATCGAACAAATTTTACAAGATATCTATAAAAGTTCTTCCAATAAATGGAAAATCGTGAACTTAAGATATTTCAATCCTATAGGAGCCCATCCTTCGGGGATGATTGGAGAGGATCCTAAGGGGCTACCAAACAATATTTTTCCATTGATTATAAAAGTTGCTTCAAGAGAAATAGGGCAATTAGAAATATATGGGAATGACTGGGATACTCCAGATGGAACAGGAATTAGAGATTATATCCATGTTATGGATTTAGCAGAAGGACATGTTAAAGCTCTTGAAATGTTGAATATTAATTTTCCTAATATTATAAATATAAATCTTGGCACTGGATTCGGGACAAGTGTTTTGGAGTTATTAAAAACATTTGAAAAGGTTAATCATGAAGTGGTACCTTATAAATTTGTAGGTAGAAGAAAGGGTGATTATGGGAAAGTTATAGCGGAAAATAACTTAGCAAGAAAGATACTAGATTGGTCGCCAAAAAGAAACCTCGAAGAAATGTGCAAAGATGGCTGGAGATGGAAATTAAAAAATCCTGATGGATATTAAGTATTTTTCCTTTTAAGATTATCTAAAAATTTTTTCCTCAAAAATTCTTAACAAGATTTTTAAGTAAATCTAATAGTAATTAGAAGTAATTTTTTATTTTGTAAAATTAATTATTTGATTTATATCGATAGAATTATGAATTTTTTAACAATAATTTTATTTTTTGAAAAAACGTAAAATATTTTAATAAAATATTTTATTAGAGTATTAAAATTTAAAAATTGAGAAAGATAAATCTTATAAATGAACGAAATTATGAAAACAGAAAAGCGCGTGGTGAAAAAATTAGGAAAAATCAAGATAAATATTACTGGGCTACTTCATTAGTAATTGCAAAGCATAAGTCAAATACAATTAATTTGATTAAAAATAAGAATATTTTAGAAATTGGTTGCTCTTGTGGTGATGATGCTATTGAATTCAGTAAATATTCCTCATTTTATTGCGGCATTGATATTTCCGATGAAGCTATCAAGATCGCTAAAAAGCTAAAATTAGAAAACTCTGAATTCTTATGTGGAGATGGTCATGAAATAAACAAGTCAAATGGGGAATTTGATTGTGTGATTGTCAATAGCCTTTTGCATCACTTGGATCTAAAGAAATCATTTTTTGAAATTAACAGGATTCTGAAACCAGGAGGAATTCTTATTTTTCGTGAACCTCTTGGGACAAATCTTTTTTTTCAATTATATAGATCATTGACTCCATTAAGCAGAACTGAAGATGAAAGACCTTTTACATTATCTGATTTAAGACTTATGAATAAATTTTTTGATATTGAAGATATCCAATGGTTTGGTTTTACGAGTATAGTATCTGCATTTATACGAATAAAAAAATTTAGAAGAATACTTACTTCCTTAGATAATTTAATAAGTAGAACTTTTTTAAAATATTTTTTTTGGCAATTCTGTGGCTTTGCCAAAAAAAAGGAACTACCTTCTCAACAGAATCCTAAAAAATAAAATAGGAATTATTTTTATAGCGTTTAAAGGATGTCTTTTCCAGAAATATAAAATTGCCTTCATTTGCCCAATGAATCGTCCTCTCCTCGCAGATATTAAATTAACTCTTGATATTGAACTTTTATTAACAAAATAATTTACTGTGATTTTATTTGTGAATGCTAACTTTCCTTTATCAAGTAATTCAATTATTAAATGATAGTCTTGTGCGATTTTGTCATTTCCATAACCATTTGTAAGAAAATATATTGATTTTTTAAAAGCTATTGAGCTATGCACCATTGGATTATCCCACATTAAATTTTCTCGGATTGAAGAGTCACTCAAATCCTTTGAAGTATAAATTGGAGTTAAATCTTCTTTGTAGTATTGTGATTTAGAAGTGTAGATTGCAGCATTATTCTTTTTATATAAATTCATAATTTCTTTAATATGTATATTTCTCCATTCATCATCTGCATCTATACGAAAAAGTAATTTTCCTGAGGAAGAATTTATAGCCTTTCTTAAAGTATATGGTATTCCCATATTTTTTTTATTTTTAAAATATTTTATTGGAAGTTTTTCTTTCCAACACATTATTTTGTTTTCAGTAAGGTCAGTAGAACCATCATTAACAATAATTATCTCATCAACTTTAATAATCTGATTAAAAATGGAACTTAAACATCTATCAATTGTTTCCTCGGAATTATAAACTGGAAGCAAAATAGATGTTATTGCATTCATAAAAACTTTTAAAACTGTGGATATTTATAAGCTAGATTATTATGTGACTCTTCATTAACTATGTTAATCTTTATTTAAAATTTATTGGATGAAAGGTAACTTCCCTGACTATGATTTTTTAGGTTCAGTTTATATAGGCACAAATTTTCTTGAGCTAATTGAAACACTTGATTCAATCATTACACAAACACTAGCCCCAAAAAATGTAGTTATAGTTGTTGATGGTTTTATTTCTAAAGAAGTTTATAAAACATTAAATAGATACAAAAAAAAGCTTCCTTTAAAATTAATTTTTTCAAAGAAAAACCTAGGGTTAGGGCTATCTTTAAGGAAAGGTTTAAAAAATTGCAAATCAAAAATAATATTGCGATTTGATACTGATGATATAAATTTCAGTAATAGAGCATATCTTCAAGTAAAAGAATTAATTTCATCCAATATAGATATAGTAGGTTCCCAAGTTTATGAATTTGAAAGCAACCCAAATAAATTTTTAACAACAAAGAAAGTACCTCTTAATAACAAGCAAATAAAAAAACAGATTATTTTCCGAAATCCAATGAATCATCCTACCGTTGGATTTTATAAAGATTCAATAATTAAATTAGATGGCGGTTATAGAGACTTTCCACTTTATGAAGACTATGATTTATGGATAAGGGCTATTTCTCATGGATTAAAATTTAAAAATATCTCTATTCCACTTGTTGCTATGCGTATTAAAAACCAAAGAGCAAGAAGAAGAGGATTCAATATCATAATTAAAGAGAGCAGATTAATTGGCTCATTTTTTAAAATTTCTCCTTTCAAAGGTTTCATATTTTTACCAATTTTTTTAATTAGATCTTTAATTGCATTATTGCCTCTTAGCTTATTCAGTTTCCTCTATAAATTTTTTTTTAGAGAAAGACATAAATTTTAGAGTAAGTCCTCAAATATGTTTTTTCTAATTTTTTTTAAGCCTCGGAAGATGAAATTTATAGGTTTAAATATTTTTTTATAAAGAGTATAATAAATCCTATTTATCAATAGGTATTTTCTTGTATATATAGCATCTCCCCACTTATATGCAGTTTTAAATAAACCTACTCTATGGAAATTAAAATCCAATAAAAATCTATCTATATCATTTATATTTGGGCAATCTTTATAAAGATCCTCAAAGTTAACTTCCATATAAATAAAATCAATATTTTTCAATTGCTTTTTCATACCTTTTAATGCCTCAAGTTCATAACCTTGTATATCAATATTCAAAAAATTATATTGAAATTTATCTTTAATATTTGAATCAAGCCATTTATCTAGAGGCATCTGAGGGACTTCAACCTCAGATATAAAATTTACATTAGGATAGTATTTCTTATGAGATCCAAATTTTAATAATGATGAAGATACACCATTATTAGCTATATTCAATTTGACTTTTTCTTCACTACAACCAGCAGCGATTTTTCCTAAAATCATGTGCTCATGACTTTGTATTTTTTCCTCAATAAATTTATATTTGAAAGGATTAGCTTCAATCCAAATAATTTTTTTTACTCTTTTTTGTACATAACTTTGCATTTCTTCTAATTCATGCGCACCAACATGTATTACCCCTTTAATTTTTTGTTTAAAAATTAGTAAATCAGAAAAAGGTAATAACATTTTTATATTTAAGATATTTGATAATCTAATAATAATTCCATTTTATTGAAGATATATAAAAAATATTCAAGTATAATAAATTTTAAAATTCCCCTTATTTTTTTAATAAGTAGAAAATTTAATATGTCAAGATTTGAAACTATAGGCAATGCAACTTTAATAATTTATGAAGGAAATAAAAATAATGATCCTTTATTAGCAACTGACGTGTGGTTAGATGAAGATGATGCATATTTCGGATCATGGAGACTATCACATAAAATACCTAATGAACAAAGAGAAGCTCTTAAAAAAGTAAAATATATATTTATATCTCATTTTCATCCTGATCATCTAAATCTTAAATCCCTAAAAAATTTCAAACAAGCTACTATTCTTCTTGCTCAACATTATGGGAGCAGAATTGAAAAAGATCTACGCAATGCAGGCTTTACTGTAATTAATTTACCCTCAAGAAAATGGATATCTATTGGTAAGAAAACTAGGATTATTATTTTTAACAATGAACTCCAAGATAGCTTTATCTTAATTGAAATAGAAGATGATATAGGACAAAAAACACTACTACTTAATCTCAATGACTCTGGTGGGAGAGGAAACGTTAAAGAAATAAGTAGTATTTCTTCAAAATACAAAAACTCTTTTTATCTTCAATTACATAGTTATGGAGACGCAGATATGATTAATTTTGTTGATAAAAATGGAAAAAGAATAGAACCAAATCCATGTATTGAAAAAATTAGTCTTGGAGAACAATATTCATTGGCAATGAAAAAATTGAATTGCAATGTTGCTATACCATTTAGCTGTCATCATCAATACCAAAGAAGAGATTCTTTTTGGGCAAATAAATACATCACATCTTTAGATTCTCATTATGAAGGTTTTAATGATAAGGAAAATTTACTTCTAAAACCATTCCAAAATATTATTTTAAGAGGTGGTGGTTTTAGAGCTTTAAATATTAACCCTGAAGCATTAATAATAAATAAACCCATACCGGAATCTAAATTTGGAGATGACTGGTCAGAACCACTTTCTAAAAAAGACATTAATCTTTGTAAGGACTATTTTTTAGCTATAGAAAAATTAAAAAAAAACTATAAGGATATATCTTTATTAGTTGGAAAAGAAAAGACAAAAATCTTTAATAATGGCGAAGGCAAAGCATCATTAAGATTCGAAGTCCCTAGAAATTCTCTTATAAATGCTATTAGAAATAAAATTTTTGATGACTTGTTAATAGGAAATTTTATGAAAACACATATAAAAAATGGTAACAGCCTATATGATCCAGATTTTACTTTTGCAACTGCAAAATATGCAGATAATGCAGATGTTAGAAAAGCAGATGAATTGAAAGATTATTTTGCATACTACAATTCTAATCGTTCTAATTTAGACAAATTAGCTCTTAAAAAAAATCAAATATATTTCAAATTAAGAAATGTCTTTAAAAAAAAATTTTTTGAAAAATTAATCAAATAAAATGAAATCAATAAAGTCTTATACATATATTAAAAATTAATTATTTATAACTGGACAATGATTATTAATAGATATTTTTCGAGAATTTTTCTTTCAACAAATTTTTTAAAAATAATTTATAAATTCTTTGCTAAGAAATTTATAAAATTAAATATATTCTTTCACTATCAGAAAATAAAAAAAATAAGCTTAAAAAAGAAAATAAACAAAAAACTAATTGATAAGATTTATATCTGTCATCATTCTCCCCTTAGACATAGAAAATTAAGATTAAAAAAAATAGTAGATAAATTTAAAACTAAATTAGAGTGGGTTGAAGGATTTTCTCCATATGATATTAAGATTGATTATAAAAAAAAATTAGCTTTTGAAAAAAATAAAATTGATAAATCCCTGCCTGGTATAGATCAATATCAATATACTTACTATAAAAATGCTGGCAGAGAGATAACAATTTCAGAATACTCTTTATTTCTAAAAATGAAATACTGTTTTGAAGATCAGATAAAAAATCAAAGGAAAATAATAATAATATTTGAGGACGATGTTATTTTAAGTAATGAAATAGAAAATTATTTAAATATTTGTAGTTTTGAATTTAAAAACCATATACCAAAACTTGATTGCCTTATGATTGGGACTGCTTTTAAATTCAAATCAAAATTTTACAATCCAAAAAAAGTTATACATTTTGGTAAAAATCAACTTACAAGATGTACTCATGCAATGATGTTTTCTTTAAATGCTGCAGAAAAAATTTATAAAAATCTTAATAGAGTAAATTGGCCTATAGATTACAAATTAAATGAAATAATAATTAAGGAATCTCTTAATGTTGCATGGTCAGAGCCCGGTCTTCTTCAATCCTCACTTTTTATGGAAAGTTTTAGCTCTATTATTAAAAATTATAATTAAAGGTAAATTTTTCCAAAGAACATGTAACTAGATAACTATTATTTTAATGAACATAAATATGTATTAACAATAAAACAAATGATATCTTCTAAGAGTAGATGGCTAATAATCGGAGGGGCAGGATATATTGGATCTCATGTAACAAGAACTTTCTTTCAAAATAATTTAGATGTTTTAGTCTTAGATAATTTAAGTACTGGAATAAAAGAAAGAATACCAACAAGTATAGAATTGATAGAACTTGATTGTTCTGAATCTGATAAAGTTAATAATATTTTAAATTCAAATAATATTGAAGGAATAGTACATCTTGCTGCTTTAAAACATGCGAGAGAATCAGAAAGAGAATCTTTGAAATATTGGGACAAAAATATTTCTGCAATGCTAGGGGTAATAAAATCATTAAAAAATTCTCCTGTTAAATATTTCTTATTCAGCAGTTCATGTTCTATCTATGGGGATAGAAATGAGGTAACAGAGGGAAGTACTCCAAAGCCTTTAAGTACCTATGCAAAAACAAAATCGACCTCTGAAAATATTTTAAATGATTGTGCAAAAGAGCTTAATCTTTCATTTATTAATTTGCGTTATTTTAATGTTATTGGAAATGATGATTTCCCAATGGCTTATGATAATAGTTTGGAGTGTTTATTTCCTTGCTTATATAAAAGCCTTAAAAAAGGTGAATTACCAAATGTATTTGGTACTAATTTCAATACCCCTGATGGAAGTGCATTAAGAGACTACATAGACGTGAGAGATCTAAGTCAGGCCCATTACTTATGTGCAAAACATTTAATTCTACAGAATAAAAAGTTGAGTCTTAATCTAAATATTGGGACTGGCAAACCCCGTTCAGTAATAGAAATTATTAATGCTTTTTCCAAGCATCTTTCAGTACCAAATAAATTTAATAATTTAGAGAGAAATCCTGCAGATCCTGATGCTGTATGGGCTAATACCGAAAAATTTAAATCATTATTTAATTGGAAGCCAACTTGCAATTTAGATGATTCGATAAAATCATTCGTTGCAAGCAAAAAATTTGATGAATAAATATTTGACTCAGTTTTTAATAAATTAAATACCAATTTTTTTTTATTAATTGATTATTCTTTCAATTTTTGAATTATAAAGAATAATCAAAATAAATTTATAAAAATATAAATAATTTTTCTTAGTTTTTGTAATTTTAAAAATAAAATTTAAACTATTTTATTGTATTTTTGAATTGTGTTATTATGAAATTTTATATAGAATGGCAAAACTTGTATTAGATAAATGGGTAGAAGATATATTAAGAGATCCAATAACAAAAGAAAAAAAACCTATTTCAGAATTTAAGAAGGTTGATGGAATTATTGATGCAAGAATATACTTAAAAAATACTTACGGTTTTAAAGAATGGACTGAAGGTCAAACGGAATTTGAGCGATGGGAAACATCATCTACATACTATCAGTCAAAAGTAGAAAACTATAAAAAGGAAATTAATAGAGATAGGTCTATTTACGATCACTTTAAACTTAAAGGAGATATCTTAGATGTTGGAGGCCTAACGGGTACAACTAGAGAATTCCTTAATAAAGATTCTAGATATATTTCAATAGATCCCTATATTAATTGCCTTAAAGAAATACCTGAACCCAGACGAAAAGCTTATAAGTGCCTTTCCCAAAAACTTAATTTTATTGGAGCTATGGCAGAGTTTCTTCCATTTAAAGAACAAAGTTTTGATTGTGTACATATGCGTTCTATGATTGATCATGTACAAATACCTGATCTAGCATTAAAAGAAGCAAAAAGAGTCCTCAAAAAGGAAGGATTTGTTCTTATAGGCATATTTGTTGAAGGGGGTAAATATGAAAAAATTTCAACTTTAGATTTCTTTAAAGAAAATATAAAGAGTATGTTAGTTAAAATAGGCTTCCAAAAATTTAAAGATCATCATATCTTTCATCCAACATTGTCTAATCTAAAGAAACTTATAAAAGATAATGGATTTACTATAAGTGATTACTTTTGGCAGCCAGAATGGAATGATCAAGTGGTTTACATTAAAGCTAATAAAGAAATGGTAGGGGAAATATATATATAAATAAATTTTTTCTGAAAAGTATGCCTCTTTTATATAAATTAAATTATTTAATCAGCGCTTGCAGACCTAAACAGTGGACAAAAAATCTGTTATGTTTTTCAGCGATAGTAATTACTCCTGGGAGTTCAAATTCATTATCCAAAATAGTCTTCGCAACGATTTCTTTTATTTTTGTATCTTCTACTATTTATTTAATAAATGATTTGATAGATATCAAGGATGATATTAACCATCCAAGAAAGAAATTAAGACCAATAGCTTCTGGGAAAGTAAAAAGGTGGGAAGCAATCATTCTTGCTTTATTATGTTTTGCGAGTGCTTTATATTTATCAACCTTAATCAATATAAATTTTTCAATAATAATTCTGACTTATTTATTAGCACAATTATTTTATTGTTTTAAAGGTAAAAATATTATTTTAATTGACATTTATTTAATATCGTTTGGATTTGTCTTGAGAGCCCTTGGTGGTGTTTTTGCTTTAGAGGCAATTCCCTCTCCTTGGTTTTTAATTACATCGGGATGTATGTCTCTTTTTCTTGCTATTCAAAAAAGAAAATCTGAACTATTGAGAATATCTACAAATGGTTTAACTGGAAGAAAAGTTCTTAAAAAGTATTCGTTTAGTTTTTTAGAGAAAATAGAGATTTTAAGTTTAAGTTCTGGTTTTATTTCTTATTTGTTATGGGCAAGTGGACCTATCTTTAATGGATCTCAAAGCAATTATATGCTTATTACATGTCCAATATTACTTATTGGAATTAATAGATATCAATTTATTTGTGATAACAAAAAAGGTACTGATCCCGAGGGTGAATCTCCTACAGTTATACTTTTTAAAGACAAAACAATAAAAGTAATAGTTTTAATCTTATTGATAACTTGTTGGTTTATCACTAATTTCTTATAGGATGAATATCTTTTATATTAAAAAAATTTTAAATAATGTCAGGATTGAGTATAAAATATTAATTCTGCTAGAGCATCTTCTAATTAAACTTACTTATTCCAAAAAAAAATCTCTTCTTGAAAGAATGAAAAATATAAAAGATAATTAAAATGGAAATATTTGACTATGTAGTTATTGGTTCTGGTCCTTGTGGCATGCTATCTGGAAGTATACTTTCAAAAAATGGAAAGACTCTTATTGTTGAGCAAGGGGATATAGTAGATGATAGGGAAAAAGATACTTATACTTTTTCTCAAATATCTAAAGCATATGTTGGTGGAGGTATAAATATTGCATTAGGGCAGCCTCCAGTACTGTTGAGTGAAGGTCAATGCTTAGGAGGTGGTAGTACAGTTAATTCTTCCCTTCATCACAGGGCACCTAAACATATATGGCATAAATGGAGAGAATTATATGGACTTAGAGGATTTGATGAACAAAAAGTTGACGATATATATGAAAAAATTGAAGAAATTTTTTCAGCTAAGTTAGGTTTCATAAAACCCTCTATTTTCTATAAAACTGCAGAATTAATAGGAGAAAAGGTCACAAGAATTCCAAGGTGGGGTGAAGAAGATAAGAATAAAGGTTTTAATAGATTTACAGCAAGACAAATTTTTAGCGAGACCATATATGAAAATAAAGGCCAGATTAGGACTCTTACTAAATTTTTAGGCGCCGATAAAGATAGAAATAATCAATGGAATATATATCTTAAAAACTTACTAAAAGGGGAAAGATATACAATTAAGTCAAAAAATCTAATCCTCGCTTTAGGAGCAGGCAAGACTCCAATTGCTCTCAGAAACTTAGGACTAAGGCATTATCAACTAGGGAAATTTGAAATTCATCCTTCAGCAAGAGTATCCTGTTATTTTCCTGATTACGAAAAGTCTGAGAGTATAGTGGAACCTTTCCAAATTACAGGACATTTCCCATACTTAATGATAGGTTCATCAGCTACAAGAAATGGATTATCAAAATCGGCATATCCTTTTAAAAAAAATCGACATAATATTAATTTCTCGCAAGTTCAAAATTTTTATGCAATGGCTCCAACCAATACTAAGGGGAAAATAATTTTAAGTGGTTTATTGAAGGGATTAAAATTTTATCAATTAGACAAATTTGCTAAATATTCATTGAAAGAAGGCATAAAAATTATTATTAAAATTGCAAATGAATGTAATGCATCCCATATTTTTCATCCTGGTATGGTGCTAAATCAAAATACTATTAATAGTAAAAAGATTATTGATAAATTCATTGAAAGTGGAATCAATAAAACACTTTCTTCTGTACATATAATGTCTTCTGCTGCAATAGGTGAAAATAAATTAATGTGTCCTCTAAATAGTGATGGAAAAATTTCAGGCGTTGAGAATCTCCTTGTTATTGATCAAAGCACAATGCCATCATGCCCCACAGTAAATCCACAGGCCACTTCTTGTGTAATATCATTTATAAATACAGAAAAATTTCTGAATGTCTAAAGATAAATTAACATTAATAATAACAGGAGCAGGTGGATGGCTAGGAAAAAGTCTTGTCGATGAAATTAGAAAAGAAGATGTTTTAAATAAATTTCAAAAAGTAATTTTATGTACACATAGTCCTAAAGACTTAAAACCAAAATATATTTCAGAAAATTTTAAATTTAAAAAAACAAATAAATTTGAATGGATTTTTGGGGATTTAAAATCAGAATTTTTTTACAAAAATTTAAATAAAAAACTTTCTTCAAATGAAAAAATATCTGTAATTTATGCTGCTTCATTAATACATGCAAAATTTTCAAGTGATTTTTTTAGGACAAATTTAGATTCACTAAAAATATTTACTGAAAATCTCCAAAAATATCAACTTTCAAAGTTTTTGTATATTTCATCTAATTCGCCTTTTGGTTTCAATAATAATAAAGAAAGGTTTAATGAAAGTTCAATTTACAATCCAATTGGCAACTATGGAAAATCAAAGAAAAAAGCTGAACTGTTTTTGCTTTCTAAATTTAATAAAAATACACTCAAAATAATTCGCGCTCCTTGGTTTCATGGTAATTTCATGCCTGAAAGACAAAAACTTTTTTTAAAGAAGAGCGCCTCTGGATCATTTCCAATTATATTTCCAGGAACAAATAAAAGATCAATAGTAAATACAAAAGATTTGGCAATAGCTTCAATTAATTTAATAACTCGAAATTCAAAAAAAGTCATTTATTGGGTATGTGAAGAAAAGCCCATTTCCATGAAAGAATTTATTTATTTAATTCAAGACGCTGCTAGAAATCTAGAAATTAAAAAAGGAGGTAGAAAAAAATATAACTTGTTTTTCCTCCCTCCACTAACTTCTACAATTTTTTGTTTTATTGATAGACTGCTTCAAAAAATAGGTATTTATTCAAAAATTATTCATGTTATTGGTGAATTAGGCATGAATATAGAAGCGAATTCGGAACTATATAGAAATGAATTTAAGGATCATCAATTTATAAATATTTATGAATCTATTCATAAAGAGATTGAAGAAGCTTTTCTAAATTGATTTAAATTAACTTCATATTTTATAGTAAACATTTAACTTAAATATGAAGAGAGCTATAGTTACAGGAGGATCAGGATACTTTGGAAGTTTGCTTTGCAAACAATTAGTAAATGAAGGCTGGTTTGTAAATAATATTGATATTAACCAGCCAACTCACTTATTAAAAAACTATAAATATATAAAAGGTGACATAAGAGATCTTTCTGACATTGAAGATACATTTAATAATATTGATACAGTTTTCCATAATGTAGCATTAGTTCCAATTACAAAATCCAGTAATTATGAAGAAACAAATTTATTTGGCACAAAAAATACTATCAAAATAGCCATAAAGAAAAATATAAATTCCTTTATCTACACATCAAGCAGTGCAATATTTGGAGTCCCTAGTCATAATCCTGTTACAGAAAATGATCTACCAAATCCTGCTGAAAAATATGGTAAATCGAAATTAGATACTGAATTTCTATTAAGCACTTATTCTAAGGATATTAATATAAATATAATAAGACCTAGGACAATTCTTGGACACGGTAGATTAGGAATATTTCAGATACTTTTTGATTGGGTAAAAAGAGGTTGGAATATACCTGTTTTAGGAACTGGAGATAATATCTATCAATTTGTCCATGCTGATGATTTAGTCTCAGCGTGTATCTTATCATCAAAGTCCAAAGGACTAAATTTTTATAATATCGGTTCTCAAGAATATTGTTCAATGAGAGAGACTCTTGAGAGTCTATGTCAATATGCTAATACAGGCTCAAAAGTTGTAAGTTTGCCTCATTCTTCTTTCGAGTTTTTGATGAATGTAGCATCTAAATTAAAATTATCACCATTAGGTCCTTATCATTCTTTGATGTATGGCAGGAGCCTTTTTTTTGATACAACTAAAGCTTATAAAGAATTAAATTGGCACTCAAAATATTCTAACAAAAGTGCAATAATTGATTCATACAAGCACTACATAAATGAAAACAAAAAAATAATTGAGCATAAACACAAATCTCCTCATTCTTCCCCAATGAAACAAGGCATATTAAAGTTATTAGGATTTTCTCTAAATATATTTTAAATTATGGAATTTTTTATACCTATTGCGGCTTTATTTTCTGCTATTGGTAATTTCTTTATGAAATTATCGGCTAACAAATATTCATATTTAAGTCAAATTTATTTTATTGGAGGAGGTATTTCTTATATGCTAAATCTATTTTTTTTTAAAAAGGGTTTGTCTTTGAAACCACTTTCTTTAGGATATCCACTATTAGCTACAATTAGCATAATATTCAGTACTCTATTAGCAATTTTATTTCTAAATGAAAGCCTTAAAATCGTAAATATATTTGGGATTATTTTCTGTTGCCTAGGCATAATTTTTATTTCTAAGTAATTAAAAATAATATAAAATTTAAAAATCATTATTAACCGGTGATCTCTTTGGAGATGAGCTTGAAGAATCCAAATTGAAATACCTAGTAATCCATATATTAGCCTGAGCGGCTTTAAATCCTTTTTTTGTAAGTATAAATTTATTATCATCAATTACTTTTATATTACCTAAGAAAAGTTGCTCCTCAATTCGTTTTTTTGTTTGAAATTTTCCATTCATATAATTTTCATATAAACTCCAATTAATATCTTCCATACTTAAAGGCTCTCTCGCTAAATATAAAGTTCCTAATATATTAACGCTCAATGACCTATCTATAATTGTAGGCCCTAATGACCAAAATATTGTTCCAGATAATAATGAAATAAATATGCTTGAAAAAATATCATAAAAACTAAAATTTTTGAGATCAATAATTCCCATAAATTTAAATATGGGGAATTTTCTAAGAGATAAGATTATGATTGCAAGAAAGATATTAAATAAAAGAACCTTAAGGTTCCCAGATATGAATATTGGTGAATTTGTATTCCTTAAAAAAATTAAAATAAATAATACATTTGATATAAACGAAAAAAATAAAAGAACAAACCCCCTAATAGATCTCATATGAAAAAGTTAAATTTTGATGGAGCCAAGGAGATTCGAACTCCTGACCCCCTGCATGCCATGCAGGTGCTCTACCAGCTGAGCTATGGCCCCAAGATAAAAACTTTTCAAATTCAACGAATAGATTTGAGTTGAAATAATCTATCAAAGTTTCAAAGTTTTCATCTATTAATCGTCGTTATCATAACTTATTCTGCGCAATAATTAAGTGCAAGATTGATTTACGAAAGATAATAATCATTGATAATAAATCCTAATATAAAGTTAAAAAAGAAAATTACCCTTTTTAGTGATAGGCAATAAATTTGATAATTCGTCCAAAATAAATAAATTTTAAAACAGTTAAATCAACTATTAAAAAATCTTAATAAATAGAACTTAAATTAAAAAATAATTAAGCCCTTTTACTTCTATTTCAAGAATTGTTAGTACAGTTATATCCATTTATTAAATGATTTACAATTCTAAATAAAAAATAAAGTTCTTTAAAGAAAATATTAAAAAAATTATTTAAGAAAAAGTTTATGAAAATCAAAAGTGAAATTTTTTTTAATTGAATAAACAGCTTCATAAAACTTATTTTCTAGCCAACATAATCTCAATATTTGTAACAACATTTGAATTTTAAAAATAAAGATATAATCAATAATCTATAAAATAAAATTATATAAAATAAAGGTTTCAGATGAAGTATTCAATAATATTTAAATTAACTCTTATAACAGCAATATTTACAATAATTTTCATAATTTTCTATATCCCCCAACATATGGATGAATATTTAATGTATAACTCGCTTGCATGCCTCCAAAAGCAACAATCTATAAGTATTTATAGAGATGGATGCGAGTTATATCCGGTAGTTTTTGGTGCATTAAAATATAGACTTTCTTATATTTATATTGGAATAAGTTCCTCTCTTTTTCTGCTTCCTTTTCAGAATTTATTTGATAGTATATGGACCCAATATTTTGTAGGGATATTAAGTTTAATTTTAATCATTTTAGGTACAGCCAAGAGTTTTCGTATAACAATTCAATACTTACCTTTATCATTGTTATTCTTTCCAATAGTTTTTTCAATATTAAGAGATGGTGGGCCAATAAGACTTTCTCTAATTTGCATAAGCTGGACTCCATACCTGTTTAGAAAATATCTTGAACAAAAAGGTATAAAAAAATTATTACTTTTCCTATTAATTTCACTATCTTGGATAATCAGTGTGGAAGATAAACCTTTTTTTATATTTCTTATCCCTGGAACAGTTCTACTAATGCTTTCTGCATTGCATAAAGAATTGATTCTTGAAATTTTTAAAAGAAGAAAACTAGAGATGATCAAAATTTTCTCTTCTTTGACGTTTTTTTGTTTTTTATTTTTAACTCTTTTAAGAATGGAAGAATGGAACAAACCTTATTTGATTTGGCTAATGGGCCACCCAAGAGGAGCTGGTATAAATTTTTTAAGTATATTTGATCCTTTAAAATATACATTTTATTGGCCTCAATATTTACACAGAGTAGTCCATTTTTCAGAGTCTCATGCTTTAATTTTAAAAAATTTTCCCGTTCTTATTTTAGCTATATCTACTATTATTATTTCTGTAAGATATTATTATGTTATTTGTAAATTTCTTGTAAAGTCAAAGGAGGTACAAAATTTAAACTTATTACTTTTACTTTCCTCATATATAATTTTTAATCTTTGTATTTTCATTTCAGGTGGTGCATTGCATCACCATTATGTATTTGCTCAATATCCCTTATTGATAGCATTACTTATTTTTGTACAAATAAAAAAAGAAAAAGCATACTTTTTTACTTATAAAGCATTTGTCAGTTTGATTTTATTATCTTTTGTAGTATTTACACTTAGTTCACCTAAACTTCATGCATCTAAAGAGATTCCTAAAATATTTAATTTAGCTATTAAAAATGCTGATGAAGAATCCATAATTAATTGTTCAAGTTGGGGGTGCTATTTCAATTATGCTTTATCTAATAGCAAAGAAATACCCATTGTATATGGCGATAAAATTGAATATATGAAAGATTTGAGTAAAAAGTCTAAACAAGAAAAATCAAATATATTACATATTTGTCAATCACAATATTCAGAGCCACACAAGGAACCTTATGAGAATGATGATAGTCAGAACACGATTTGTAATAAAAAAAGTTTAATTGAAATTTATGAGACCAATAATATAAGTGAAATTGAAAATAAAGGAGATATTTGGAAACTTTTTAAGATTATCCCAAAAGTCAAATAATTATAATTTGATTTTTTTTAAATTAATTGTGGTATTAATTTCATACAAAATTTAACTATAAAAATACGATTTTTATTAAATCGAATACTTTAAATTTTTTAATTAAAAATTTAACTTTTTTCTTCCTAATCTTTCTAATTTAAATAAAGATTTATCCATTATTTTATAACACCAATCTAGATTATCTACGTACCATCTAATAGTTAATTCTAAATTAATTTCAAATGTATTTTTTGGCTCCCAAGATAACTCTTGTCTCAATAATGATGAATCAATAGCATATCTGAAATCATGACCAGGTCTATCATAAACAAACTTAATTTGTTGTTTATAAGAATTTCCCTTTGGTTTTAAAATATCTAGTATTTCGCAAACCTTATTTGCTAAATTTATGTTACTCATCTCTGAAAAACCTCCTATACAGTAACTTTTACCAGGTTTACCTTTTTTTGATATAACTAAAAGTGCCTCAATATGGTCTTCTACAAATAACCAATCTCGGATATTATCCCCTATGCCATAAATCGGTATAGGATCATTTTTCAAAGCCTTCAAAATAATAGTAGGAATAAATTTCTCTGGAAATTGTTCCGGACCAAAGTTGTTACTCGAAAAAGTCAAAATACTTGGAATTCCATACGTTTTATTCCACGCTTTAACAAGATGATCGCTTGCAGCTTTGCTTGCAGAATAAGGACTATTAGGATTATATTTTGTTGTTTCTTTAAAGAGACCTTTATTACCTAATGAACCAAATACTTCATCAGTAGAAATATGAATCAATCTAAATACTTTTTTTTCTTCTAAAGATAAATTGCTCCAAAGATTCCTTATAGATTCTAATAAATTTAATGTACATAAAATATTATTATTTATTGAGTTAAATGGATTATCTATGGAACGATCTACGTGACTTTCTGCTGCAAGATGAAAAACCAATTTTGGTCTATACTCACTTAGAACTCTTTTTATATCTTTGTAATTACAAAGATCAACTTTAATAAATTTATAAAATTGTTTTTTGGTAGGGGAAGAATCTAGTAATTCATTAATAATAGATAGATCGCTAGCATAAGATAATTTATCAACATTTATGATATTAAATTCATTTAACATTATCAATTTTTTAACTAACCAGCCACCTATAAAACCAGCTCCACCAGTAATTAATATATTTTCCCTTTTTTTAGAAATCATTGAACTATTTTTATATTTTGTTTGAGGAAATTTTTATAACCATTTTGTTAAAAATAAAATTCACAAAATTAAAAGAATAGATATTCAAAATTTTTAATTTTTTCCATTAAAAATTACTATTCTTTGTAACAGATAGCATAAATTGATTCATAATCTCTTCCTTTATTATCAATTTGTGGATCAAATTGTCTTATTTTTACTCTTTTAAAACCAACTTTTTGTAGGATATTTACTAAATTCTCTTCATCAAACATATAATTATGTTGTCCAGCCATATAAGCAATATAATTCAGCTGATCAAGCTTGGAGCCTGTTTCAACTAAGGCACCT
>MDSZ01212638.1_pt1 | contig 26687 bp, 31 predicted proteins | sample 811201 | NCBI WGS metagenome assembly MDSZ01 (sample SAMN05326647, study PRJNA326480) | marine metagenome | isolation source: seawater | place: Indian Ocean: North | collected 2010 | reverse complement strand
GATCCAGAATACTGGAAGTAGGTATGCTATAATTAGTACGATATATTGTGCAACCTGTGTCCAAGTTACCCCTCTCATACCTCCTAACATTGAACATAGTAAGATACTTATTAATCCAATATAAACTGCATATTGGAATGGGATATCTAGAGCTACAGACGCAATAGTACCAGTCGCATTAATTTGTGCAGTCACATAAGTAAAAGAAGCAACAGTTAAAACTATTACCGCCATTAATCGTGCTGTATTACCACCGTATCTTGTACCTACAAAATCTGGAACTGTATAACATCCAAATTTTCTTAAGTATGGTGCTAATAAAGTTGATACAAGCACATATCCGCCTGTCCAACCTACTAAGAAGGCCATATAGCTATAACCACCAAAGTATACACCACCTGCTAATGCTACGAACGAAGCTCCCGACATCCAGTCAGCAGCTGTTGCCATTCCATTAAAGACAGTTGGGACTTGTCTTCCTGCAAGATAATATGCGTCTACCTGCACCGTTCTCGATAGATAACCAATCAAGGCATATATCGCCACGGTAAATGCAACAAACAAGATACCAATTGTTCTCGCTGTTACACCAGCTTGTTCTGCTATAGCCATCAAAATGATGAAAACTATAAAGCCGCCGGTATAGACACCATAAATTTTAGGAAGGTTTTGTATAAATCCACCTTTAAACATTAGTCATCCTCCTTTTCTCCGAAGCCAAACTCTTCGTCAATTTTCTCTTGCCTATTTGCAAACCAGAAAATTATAATAACAAATGCAAGGAGTGATCCTTGAGCTGTCATATAATAAGCTAGCGGGTAACCAAGAAAACTTGCAGAGTTGATTTCATATCCAAAAAGGAAAACTACCATTGAGAAGAAAGCCCAAAGAGCCAATGTTATAAACATATGAGTCCTTGTTTTTTCCCAGTGTTTTTCTTTATTTGACATATTTCCCCCTATTTTACGTTAACGTAATATGTTAGAAGGGATACTACTGATCTAGAAACTAATTAAAAGTTAAAAAACCTATTTTGAAGTGCTATAAAGCTTGAAAAATAAGGCAAAAAAGGTGCGATAAAATATATACAACTTGAAATTGAATTTAAAAGCAATAATTGAAGTTTTTCATGCCGTACGTGAATACATTCTTCCTTACGAAAAAATCAAAAATAAAAGTAATCCAATAAACAATATTGAAGATTTAAAAAAATTTATCAAAGAGAGATCCTCGTTAGTAACTCAAACGACGCTTTACGGGTATCTGAAAACAAGAATGGGTTTAAAATATACATTAATGTTTAGTGATGATATTTTTCTAGACTCAGTAAATAAAGCGAAATGGCGAATATATGCTGAAGCTGTAAGTGATTTAACATTATACGCAACTTCATATTTATTAAATAAAAGATCATTTGATCGAGAATCTATAATTCAAATCTATAATGATATTCTAGAAAATGAGAGATCAAATAGTATTCCAGAAAATATATTAGAAGACTCTAAAAAAGATTTTACAAATAGAATTCAAATAATAAATATTGCAAATTTTTGCAAGTTTAATCCTTTCGAAAACAGTGGAATGGCTCTTTATAAGTGGTCTCCAATTGCAGACGAGTTAAAAGTTTTGGATAAAGAAATAGTTTTAAACTCAATTAAAAATAAATGGAGTCATGTGGTCAAAGACTTTATAAATTTATCAAAAAGTTTTGAATAATTTAATTTTGATTCTGTCGATTTTCTATCAAAGACTCTACGACAGAGGGATCTGCTAACGTAGTAGTATCTCCTAATTCGTTATGTTCGTTGGCTGCAATTTTTCTTAAAATCCTTCTCATGATTTTCCCAGATCTTGTTTTTGGAAGACCTGTTGCAAATTGAATCAAATCTGGTGTTGCGATTGGACCAATTTGTTTTCTTACCCATAGCTTTAGCTCTCTCTCTAAATCACCATTAGGTTGCTCCCCAGAATTTAATGTTACGTAACAATAAAGTCCATTTCCTTTAATATCATGAGGATAACCAACTACAGCTGCCTCAGCTACTTTAGGATGTGCAACAAAGGCACTTTCAATTTCAGCTGTACCAAGGTTATGTCCAGATACTATTATTACATCATCTACTCTTCCAGTTATCCAATAGTAACCGTCCTTATCTCTTTTACATCCGTCTCCAGTAAAGTATTTTCCATCAAATTGAGAAAAATATGTATCTATAAACCTTTTATGATCACCGTAAACCGTTCTCATTTGCCCGGGCCAGGAAGCGGTTAGACATAATCTCCCTTTACAAGCGCCTTTTAAAATTTTTCCCGTTTCGTCAACTATTGCAGGTTTTATTCCATAAAAGGGTTTTGTTGCAGAACCCGGCTTAAGATCTATTGCACCTGGTTGGGGAGCAATCAAGATCCCACCAGTTTCAGTTTGCCACCAAGTATCTACTATGGGACATCTTGAATTCCCTACTGTTTTAAAATACCACATCCAAGCCTCTGGATTTATTGGTTCTCCAACTGTACCAAGCAATTTAAGTGTTTTTCTACTTGTCTTATTTACAGGGGAATCCCCTTCTTTCATCAAGGCTCTAATCGCAGTTGGTGCAGTGTAAAAAATATTTACTTTGTGTTTATCTACTATTTGCCACCATCTCGAACTGTCTGGATAATTTGGAACACCTTCAAACATTATTGTTGTAGCGCCATTTGATAATGGACCATAAATTATATAGCTGTGTCCGGTAACCCAACCTATATCTGCAGTACACCAGTAAATGTCTTTTGGTTTGTAATCAAAAATGTACTGATGTGTCATTGAAGCGTACACCATATACCCACCAGTGGTATGAAGAACTCCTTTTGGTTTACCCGTTGAACCTGAGGTATATAAAATAAATAATGGGTCTTCAGCAGACATTTCTTCTGGTTCAAATTTAGAAGGTGCTTTAGCTATGAGTTCTTCGTAAGAAACATCTCTATCATTATCCCAATTTACTTGATTACCAGTTCTTTTCACAACTATGCATTTCTTAACGTCTGGGCATTGCATAAGAGCTTCATCAGCGATTTTTTTTAAAGGAATAATCTTTCCACCCCTCACACCCTCGTCTGCAGTAATTATATAGTCAGATTCACAATCATTTATTCGAGTTGCTATTGAGTCAGGCGAAAATCCGCCAAATATAATTGAATGAATTGCCCCAATTCTTGCACAAGCTAACATTGTGTAAGCCAACTCAGGTATCATTGTTAGATAAATCGTAACTCTATCGCCCTTTTGGATACCAACGCTTTTTAGAGCGTTTGCAGCCTTGCAAACATTTTTGTGTAATTCTTTATAGGTAATTTTTTTTGTGTCAGCGGGATCATCGCCAACCCAAATTATTGCAGTTTTTTTTCCGTTTTTTTTTAGATGTCTATCAACGCAATTAACAGAAGCATTTAAAGTTCCATCATAGAACCATTTTATCTTAACTTCTTCCTTGCTATATTTGACATCTTTTATTTTGGTATAAGGCTTAATCCAAGTAATTCTTTTACCCTCTTTTTTCCAAAATTTATCATTTTCCTTTACGGAGAGGTTATATTTTTTTTTATAACTTGAACTGTTAACTAAAGCTTGTTTAGACCAAGACTCGGAGACTTTTATTAAAGTATTTCCATCATCATCTTTGGTTATAATAGAGCTTTTCTTACTAGATCTTTTTATTTTTTTCTTTGACTTAAATCTAGTATTTTTTCTTTTATTTTTTATCTTCTTCTTCTTTTTAGCTCTTCTCTTTTTTGATCTTTTTGCCACTACACCACCTTTTTTCTTTTCATTTTACCCATGTTACAAATTATTTTCCAGCTTTTATAATCAACAGAACTCACTGACAATCGGCTCTGCCTGATAAGCTTTAAGTGTGATAATTGCTTATTTTTCTTAATCATTTTAAGAGAAACTGGGTTTTTTAAAGGTTGCTTGAACCTAACTTGAACAGAAACAAAAATTTTCTTTTTATCACTTTTGTCTGGAAATGCAGTTTTTATTACCTCAACTATCCCAACAATTTCCTTTCCAATGTTAGAATGATAAAAAAAACATAAATCTCCCTTTTTCATTTTTTTTAAATTATTAGCTGCCTGGTAATTTCTTACTCCATTCCACTCAGCACCTTTTTTCCCAGCTTGTTTTTGTTGTTTTATAGACCAAACATCAGGTTCTGATTTTAGTAACCAATAATGCATTAAAGTTTCAATCCTGGTCCTTTCATATAAGGTGCAGAAACGTCAAGAGGCCATCTAGATTTTGCTTGTAGGCTTAAATTACTTATCAGTTTCTTTTTGTATCTTAACAATCCAGCCCAAGCAATCATAGCAGCATTGTCACCACAATATTCAATCTTAGGAAATAAAATCCTAAATTTTTTTTCTTTTGCAAGACCTTCTAAGTTTTCTCTTATAGATTTATTTGCTGCAACTCCACCTGCAACGACAATAGTGCCACAATCATTTTTTGTCTTATCTTTAAATTGATTAACAGCAAAAGCTGTTTTTTTTCTTAAAATTTTATTAATAGTCTTTTGAAAGGATGCTGCTAAATTATATTTTTCTTGGTTACTTTTAATGTTTTTTATTTCACGTAACACGGCAGTCTTTAATCCTGCAAAAGATAAATTACAACCACCTTTGTTGATTATTGGTAAAGGCAGTCTGAAAAAATCTTCATCACCTTTTTTAGCAAGTTTTTCAATTTCTGGTCCGCCAGGGTAACTAAAACCTAACATTTTTGACGTTTTGTCGAAGGCTTCACCTAAAGCATCGTCTATTGTAGTGCCTAATTGAAGATATCTATTTACATCATAAACTATTAGAAATTGTGAGTGTCCGCCCGAAATTAAAAGAAGCAGATAGGGAAATTCAATATTATTTGTTAGATTGGGGCTTAATGCATGGCCCTCTAAGTGGTTTACAGCTACCAAAGGCTTATTGGTAAACGCTGAGATGGATTTTGCAATATTCACACCTACATTTAAACAAACCATTAAACCTGGTCCTGATGTAACAGCTATACCATCTATATCACTTAGAGATTTAATGCTTTTTTTTAAAGCAAGCTCAATAATATAGTCAATATTTTCTGCATGAGCTCTTGCAGCTAGCTCTGGCACCACACCTCCAAATTTTTTATGTTCTTGGATCTGACTAGATACGACAGAAGAAAGAATTTTAGCCGAACCATTGCTGTTTTCTTGTACAATTGAGGCTGCTGTTTCGTCACAGCTTGTCTCTATGCCCAAAAAAGTTAACTTTTTTTTCATAAGATTAGATATTATAAAATATTATATTAAAAACTTAAATGAATAAAAAAATTATAGTTGGTGTTAGAGATAGCAAACTTTCCTTAGCGTACGCTATGAAAGTAGTAAATTTAATCAAAAAAAATTTTTTAAATCAAAAATATGAAATACAAATCAAGACAATAAAAACCTCAGGAGATATACAAAAAAATAAAAAAACAATAGAAATAGGTGGGAAAAATATTTTTTGCAAGGAAATCGAGGATAAATTATCTAATAAAGATATTAATATTGCTGTTCATTCTTTGAAAGATATGGACTCTAACGAGAGAGATGATTTAACTATTGGTGCTTATATTAAAAGAAACGATCCAAGAGATGTACTTATATTAAACGAGAATAAATCTACAAGAGATAAAAATTTAGTTATTGGCTCAAGCTCTAAAAGACGGCAGTTTCAAATACGAAAAATTCATAATAACTTTCACTTTAAAGATATTAGAGGGAATATAGATACAAGAATTAATAAAGTTATCAAGGGAGATTATGATGGCATAATTTTAGCTTCTGCTGGAATACTTACTTTAAATCTTAAAGATAGTATAAAAAAATTTTTTTCAATAGATGAGATTATTCCTGCTGCTGGTCAAGGAATTATAGCTGTTCAGTGTAGAAAAAAAGATGAGCAAATTTTAGAAATTTTAAAAAAAATTAATGATAAAGAGACAAAAATTTGTGCAATTGCTGAGAGAAGTGTAATAAAAACGATAGGTGGTGATTGTCATACTGCTTTAGGTTCTCACGCCATTATTAAAGATAAAAAACTTACAATTTTCACTGAATTATTTTCTTTAAATGGAGAAGAGTCTTTTAAGTTAAAAAAAACGGGAAATGTTAAAATGCCAAATAAACTAGGAATTTTAACTGGGAGTGACTTATTAAAAAAGATAACAAAATTTTAAAATTATAATGAACATCTTATTAACTAGACCTTTAATTGACACTGAAAATTTAATGAGAGAATTATTAATTCAAGGACATAAAATAATACACTTACCAACTTTACAAATTATTAATTTAGATTTACCTCCTATTCATTTAGATAAATATTTTTCTTTAATTTTTACAAGTGCGAATTCAGTTAGAAATCTAAAAGTAATTGGTGATAAATCAAAAATTATTTGCTATTGCGTAGGATCAATAACGGAAAAACTTGCAAGGTCGAAAGGATTCACCAACACAGTCTCAGCAGGCGGAACAGCAGAAGCTTTAAAAAATTTAATATTCAACTCGATTGTTCCATCTAAGGATAAAAGGTTGGCTTATATATGCGGTGATCAGACCTCAATAGACTTAGATCAGGAGCTCTCAAAAGAGGGTCACAAAGTTGATAAAATAGTTAACTATAAGTCTAAGAAGATCTCAAATATTAACGACGCAAATGTAAAATTAATTGAAAATTATCCACCAAATTTGATTTTCGTTTATTCTTTAAGAAGTGCTGAAAGTTTTATTGATATAACTAACAATTATTCTTTAGCTCCAATGATGACACAATCTATTGTTATGTGTATAAGTAACAAAATTAAAAATTATTTTTTAAGTCTTGGGTGGAAAAAAATAGCAACTTTTGATCCAGGAAATGAAATATTTGAGATAGAAAAAAAAAATGAATGTACTAGAAAATTTTAAAAACTTATTTTTAGATGTTTGGAGCACAGGAATATCTGGTGTTAATATAACCGAAATAGCTATTGCGCTAATAATCTTTATTTTCTTTTTATTTTTGAGAGGAATATTTGCAAAATTTGTCATTAAGAGATTAGAAAAGTTTGTTTCAAAATCTACAAATAAGTTTGATAATTCCTTAGTTAGCTCTATGGAGGGACCCTCTAAATTTTTTCCAATTGTCTTAGGTTTTTTTATAGCCACTAATTATTTAACTATAGATGGAATGGGATATTTGTTTTTGGACAAAGTTAATAGGTCTTTAGTAACTATTTTGATATTTTTTACATTTCACCAAGCGATTGGACCCCTCTCGGTATTAATAAAATCAGTTGGAGATTTGTTATCAAGAGACCTCATAGACTGGATAATTAAAGCAATTAAAGTTTTGATTATAATCTTAGGCGCTGCTGCAGTTCTTGAGATTTGGGGTATAAAAATTGGACCAGTAATAGCGGGACTTGGTTTATTTGGTGTTGCAGTTGCTCTGGGAGCTCAAGATTTATTTAAAAACTTAATTTCAGGAATACTTGTCTTAGTAGAGAGAAGATTCAAAGTAGGTGATTGGATTTTTGTGGATGGAGTAATAGAAGGAACTGTCAAAAGTATTGGATTTAGGTCAACAGTGGTGAGAAGATTTGACAAATCCTTAGCAACTATTCCTAATTTTCAATTCGCAGAAAAAGCAGTAATAAATAATACTCAAATAACTAACAGGAGAATTTCATGGGTTATAGGTTTGGAATACAGGACAACCGCAGATCAACTCACTATTATAAAAAAAGAGATTCTAAATTATATTCAGTTAAGCGAAGATTTTGCAAAATCAGATGATACTTTACTCTCAGTAAAAATCGATCAATTTGCAGCAAGCTCTATAGATATAAAGTTGATTTGTTTTACAAATACCACACATTATAAAGAATGGCTAAACGTGAAAGATAAGCTTGCTTTTGAAATTAAGAAGATAGTTGAAAAAAATAAAGCTTCATTTGCTTTTCCCAGTACTTCAATTTATGTGGAGAAAAACTCATGAAGTCAGCTTTAATTTTATTCGATAACATTGTCAGTCTTTATATTTGGGTGTTGATCATAAATGTAGTAATAAGTTGGTTAGTAACTTTTAACGTTCTCAACACAGGTAACAGGTTTGTTTATACTGTTTTAGACGTTTCGTATAAACTTACAGCTCCTCCATTAAATTTTATCCGTAAATTTTTACCTAATCTAGGCTCAATTGACATATCTCCAATAATTTTAATTTTGGGCTTAATGTTTTTTAGGAATTTAGTTTTTGAATACTTTGCACCCGGGCTATTTCTAAGATGATTATAGACGGGAAAAAAGAAGCGGAATTATTACAACAAAAAATTAAACAGGAAATTTCTGTTTTAAAAAAAACAAAGAGTAAAGTTCCAAGCCTAACTGTAATTTTGATTGGCGAATATACTCCTAGTCTAATTTATGTTAAAAACAAAGAAAAACAGTCAAAGGATGTAGGTATTAAATCTAACATTATAAAATATCCAAAAGATGTAAGTGAGCAGGATATCTTAAACAAGATTAAGGATTTAAATAAAGATGATAATGTCTCTGGAATTTTAGTTCAATTGCCTCTTCCAGATCAAATAGATAAAGAAAAGATAATTAATACCATTAGTCCCTCGAAAGATGTTGATGGTTTTAATCCAAATAATGTCGGAAACTTAGCTTCAGGTTACAAATCAATTATACCATGTACGCCTCTAGGATGCTTATTACTAATTAAAAAAATAGAAAAAAATCTTACTGGTATGCACGCAGTAATAATTGGCAGATCAAATTTAAATGGCAAGCCTATGGCCCAATTATTGTTAAGAGAGAATTGTACTGTCACAATTGTTCACTCTAAATCAAAACAAATTAAGAGTCACAGCGAAAAAGCAGACATTTTAATAACCGCAGTTGGGGTACCAAATTTTGTTAAAAAAGACTGGGTTAAAGATAATGCAATTGTTATTGACGTTGGTATAAATAAACTTAACGGTAAGATTGTTGGTGACGTTGACTTTGAAGAGGTTAAAAAAAAAGCTAAGGCAATCACTCCTGTCCCTGGCGGAGTTGGCCCGATGACAATAGCATGTTTATTAAAAAATACGTTAGAGTGCTTTAAAGCTCTCTCGACTTAGTTTGATCAATTTTTAAATATCTACTATTTCTAAATCTTATGATTACAGTTGCAATTGCAACAATTAAGATTGCTAATGAAATATAAATAAGATTTGACGGATCACTTTCTTTGTCTTGTAATATTATAAAACGCGCAAGGGCAGTTATTGCAATAACTAAAGGATAAGTTATCCTCACTGAACGTGTTTCCCAATAAGATCTTACTAAACCTATTACCTCAATATAGATGAACATTAAAAGTAAATCTGCTAAAGTGATATCTCGATTGTCATACATCTCTTTCATTTCTAGAAAAAAAGCAATTATTGTAGAAATAAGAACTATTACTACGGCTACAAGCTGAATATTTCGAATCGAATTGTTCATCTAATCAACTCTATCAAATATTTAAGCTTTATTTAACTGTTTAGAGTGAAATTTTATAAAATTTTCAACCTTTTTCTTATTAAAGGTTTTGTTTTCTTCGAAAGAAACCTTTTTAAGAGAATAAGCTTTGTTTCTTGTTCGCCTAGAAAGAATAGAAACATTTCCTTTATATAAACTTAAAATTATATCACCAGAGACTTGATTTCTTTTTTTATCTATAATTTTCTGTAATTTAAATCTTTTTTTTGAAAACCAGTACCCATTATATATTAACTCTGCATATTCGGGCATTACCCTCTCTTTTTTGTGAACTGTATCTTTGTCTAATGTTACAGACTCAATTGCTCTGTGAGCTATGTAAAGCAATGTTCCACCAGGAGTTTCGTAAACTCCTCTAGATTTTATCCCAATAAATCTATTTTCAACTAGATCAACTCTTCCAATACCATTTTTTCCTGCAATGATATTAAGTTTTGCTAAAAGTTTAGCCGCGCTAAGTTTTTTCCCATTTACTTTTATTGGATCACTATTTTTAAAAGTTATAACGATTTTTGTTTTTTTGTTGGGCGCTTTCTCTGGGGAAACAGTTCTTTGAAAGATAAATTCTGGCGGAGAATTTTTGGGATCTTCCAGTACTTTTCCCTCTGTAGATGTGTGAAAAATATTGTCATCCACAGAAAAAGGGGGCGCTCCCTTTTTATCTCTTGGTATTGGAATATTATTTTTCTTGGCATATTTAATTAAGTCAGCTCTCGATTGTAACTTCCACTCTCTCCATGGTGCAATTGTCTTAATTTTTTTTCCAGCGAAATAAGAATAACTAAGTTCAAATCTTACTTGATCGTTCCCCTTCCCTGTTGCTCCGTGAGAAACAGCAAAAGCTTTATATTTTTTTGCTATAGCCACTTGCCTCTTTGCTATTAAAGGTCTCGCTATTGAAGTGCCTAACAAATAAACCCCTTCATAAACTGCATGAGCTCTTATCATTGGAAAAACATATTCTTTTACAAATATATCTTTAAGATCCTCAATAATTATTTTTTTTACACCTAATCTTTTAGCATTTTTAATTATCTTTTTTTTATCAATTATTTGCCCAATGTCTGATGTATAAGCTATCACTTCTGATTTATAGTTTTCTTGCAACCATCTCAAAATTATTGAGGTATCTAATCCGCCTGAGTAGGCTAAAACAATTTTTTTCATTGGCCACAAGTTTTCTTTGCAGTGTTATAAGCTTTTGTAAATCCCATCATTGAGTAGTGATCAGTAGTTTCAGCTCCATCTTTCGTCTTAGCAATTATCATAAGATTTGTTGCTCTTTTCATAAGCTTTATAAGATTAAGTTCTTCTCTTTCATCCAATAACCAAGCAAAGTTATCTTGTGAAAAAAATGAAAAATTATTTCTACCAGATTTAGCTGTTACAGTTGAAGTCTTATAGGCGTGTCCACTTGTGACACTTATCTCGTTTCTAATATTTTCGTTTGGTCTGAACGTCACAAAAATTCTTGAATTATCTCTTTTGATTGCTGCGGGTGATCTTTTTACTGGTATAGTTTGAGCGAAGCAAACTTTACCTTTATCAGTATCAAGTTTAAAACTTTCCCAATTTTTATATTTACCAGTTGACCTAGGATTTGCTGCCAAAACTTCAAATGTTAATGATAATGCAAAAGCTATTATAATTATTTTTTTCAAATACATTATATAAACTAATATACTAAATATGATTTAATTCAATGCCCTGGGTTATGGAGATGGGTTTGGATTTTCATTATGTATTAAATTAATTTTGTCGATAACTTCTTGGTTTAAATCAATATTCACACTTTCAATATTCTCCCTAAGTTGCTCCATCGAAGTTGCACCTATTATATTGCTTGTAACAAAGGGTCTTGAATTAACAAAAGCGTGGGCCAAATGAACTGGAGTTAAATCGTATTCTTTTGCCAATTCAAAATATTTTTCATAGGCTTTAAGTGCCATAGGATTTCCGTGTCTTTCCCAACCCTTAAAAAGTGCATGTCTAGAATTTTTAGGCATTTTTTTATTTCTATATTTTCCACTAAGATAACCAGTTGCTAATGGATAATAAGGAATTAAGCCACATTTTTCTCTAATGGATATTTCCGACATTCCAATTTCATAAGTTCTGTTTACAAGATTATATGGGTTTTGCACTGTCATCACTCGAGGTAAATTTTTATTTTTAGATAACTCTATAAATTTAGATAACCCATAGGGCGTTTCATTGGACAATCCGATATATCTAATCTTTCCAGATTTAATAAATTTTTCTAAAGCAAATAAGATTGATTCAAACTCGTTCCACTTCTCTTCTTTTGGATCTACTTCATATTCTCTCTTTCCAAAATAATTGGTTGTTCTCTCTGGCCAGTGTAATTGATAAAGATCAATATAATCAGTCTGCAATCTTTTAAGACTACCATCAATCGCTGTTCCAATATTTTTTTCATCAAAGCAATTCTTTCCTCCTCGTATCCATGAGCATCCAGGTCCTGCAATTTTTGTCGCTAAAATTATTTTATTTCTATTTTTTTTTTCTTTAAACCAGTTACCAATCATTTTTTCTGTTTTCCCGTATGACTCAGCATTAGGTGGAACCGAGTAAAGCTCTGCTGTGTCAAAGAAATTTACACCATTTTCAAGTGCGTAGTTCATCTGCTTAAATGCGTCACTCTGACTATTCTGTGTGCCCCAGGTCATCGTTCCTAGGCAAATTAAACTTACGTTTATGTCTGTAATCCCTAATTTTTTATATTTCATAAATATATAGTAATCATAGTTTAGAAAATTCAATCTTGAAAAGATATAAAAAATTACTATATTATTTATTAATGGAAATTAATAAACAAAAAGCGACTTTAAGATCTTCAGTTTCAGAAGCTATCATTGATCAAGGACTGAGATCATACATGCTCAAAGTTTATAATTATATGGCTTCGGGTGTCGCTCTTACGGGTATCGTCGCCTTATTATTATTTAAGTTGGCTGTAGTTACAGGACCTTCTGGAGAAATCATAGGTTTGACCTCACTAGGCAATAGTCTTTATAATTCTGGTTTAGCTTGGATTGTAATGCTAGCTCCTCTCGGAGTAGTTTTTTACATGAGTTTTGGAATAGCTAAAATGAGTGCATCTAAAGCCCAAACTGTATTTTGGATTTTTGCAGCGCTAATGGGCGCTTCTTTATCTTCAATATTTTTGGCTTACACTGGAACAAGTATAACAAGAGTGTTCTTTATTACAGCAGGAACTTTTGGAGCAATGAGTATATATGGTTATACAACAAAAAGAGATCTAACGAAACTTGGATCTTTTTTATTTATGGGGTTAATTGGGATTATTATCGCCTCACTTGTTAACATATTTTTAAAATCAAGCATGATGTATTTTATAATTTCCATAATTGGTGTTTTAGTTTTTGTAGGGCTTACTGCATATGATACGCAAAAGATAAAAAATATGTACTTGGCAAGTGATAGTGGAGAACTTATTGGTAAGAAAGCAGTTATGGGCGCTCTAACACTTTATCTAGATTTCATAAATCTTTTTATAATGTTGCTAAGGCTTTTCGGGCAAAGAAGATAATCAATTCACAATTTTTAAATTCACCCACTTAGTTTTCTTTATAAGACTTTTCAGCTCCTCAGATTTTTCAATTATTACCCCGTTTCTATCTTTAATTATAAATTTTTCATTAGTGTTTTTTGGTTTAAAATTTTTAGTAATCTTAAAGACAGGTTTTTCAGAGGCTCTATGATATATATCAAAAGAAATGTCCATTTTACCTTTTGACAAGCTATAGTCTCTCCAAGATCCATTAGAAACCATTCTAGCGTAAAGATTCATTATAGTTTTTAACTCTTTTTTTATAAAAAATATATTTTTTTTGGACTTATTGTGAGTTTCGTTATTTATAATTAATCTTAACTTTTTCATACTTTATATTTATTTATTAATGGAACTTGTGATGCAGTAAATAATATTGTTAGTGGCAGAATTCCCCAAACTTTGAAATTAACCCATATGCTTTCTGATTGCGTTCTCCAAATAATTTCATTTAACCCTGCAAGAAAAATAAAAAAATATGCCCACCTTACATTTAGTTTGTTCCAACCCTCGTCCGTTAATTTAAAAGACTTTGATAATAATATCTCTATAAAATTTTTGTTAAAAAATTTATTACTTACTAATAACACAATAGCAAATAAAATATTTATAATCGTCGGCTTAAGATAAATAAATATAGGGTTATTAAAGTAAAGGCTTAGACCCCCAAATAATGATATTAATATTGCTCCAATTAAAGGTATATATGGAATTTTTTTGTCTAAATAATAAACAATTAAAACCGCAATTAATGTTGAGATAATAAGAGGTGGAATAGCCACAGACATATTATTTCCACTTTTATAATAAAATATAAAAAAGATAAGTAGAGGTCCAAAATCAGTTAAAAATTTGATAAGTGATTTATTCACACTTAACATTAACATAATTAATCTTAATTCAAAATTATATATTGATTTTAATAAAAATATACATATGTTTAACTTATGGCAATTAACAACGCAAAGTTTTCAATTGGTGAAGTAGTAAAGCACAGACATTTTGATTTTAGAGGTGTGATTTATGATGTGGACTTTGAATTCAATAATTCAGAGGAATGGTATCAGTCTATTCCTAAAAACGTGAGACCCAGAAAAGATCAACCATTTTATCATTTGTTAGCTGAAAGCAATGAAGTCACCTACGAGGCCTATGTCTCAGAGCAAAATTTACTTTTAGATAAATCTAACGAACCAGTAAAACATCCCCTAGTAGAAGAAATATTTAAAGGAAAAAGGGGGGCAACTTATTTTAAACCCTCAAACTAGTCAACTCGCCATAAATTTAACAATTTTAGCTCAAATCTCTGACAAGATAAACGTATAAACTTTGATAGTTAAGCCTAATTGGGAATTATCTCATACTTCTTAACTCCCTCTCAATTTCCAATTAGGCAAAATAGCTTCTTCACTTAGAAATAATACTGTAGTAGTAAATATTATGTTTAAATTTTTTAGCCCTAGTAAATTGTTCAAAATTATAGATTGGATAATTAACTCAATACAATCTACATTTTTTTTATTTCTAATTACAGGTTTAACCTTCGCCTTAGTTATTTCTCCTCCTGATTACTTACAAAGTGAGAGCGTTAGAATAATGTATGTTCATGTTCCTGCAGCATGGCTAAGTTTATCAATTTTCTCTGTAATGACAATTTTATCTTTACTAAACTACATCTTTAAAATAAAAAATTTTAAAATTTTCAATAAATGCTTAGCACCAATAGGTTTATTATTTTCAGCTACTGCAGTTATAACCGGATCAATTTGGGGCAAACCTACATGGGGAGCTTGGTGGGTTTGGGATGCGAGATTAACTTCCATGATATTTTTGATGTTACTTTATTTAATTTTTATCATTACCTTAAAGTTTATTAAAAAGGATAATTTGGCTTTAATGATAATATCAATTCTCTCATTAATTGGTGTAGTTAATTTATTTATAATAAAGTATTCTGTTGAGTGGTGGAATACGCTTCACCAACCGGCTAGTATTACGCTTAAAGGGGATATTTCAGTTCATTCAAGTATGTTAATACCTCTATTTATAATGCTAATTGTATTTATAGTTTATAGTGCGTTAATTTTTCTAATGAAATATAAAACAGAAATCATTAAGATGAAGAAAAAGAATTTAAATAGATTATGATCTTAGAATTTTTAAAAATGAATGGTTACGGGATCTATATATGGTTATCTTATGGGTTTGTATTCCTCTCATGCTCTATTGTTTATTTTAAAGTCTTGAGAACTTTAAAAAAATATGAAAATGCATATAAAAATGAATTGATGAAACTCGATGCCAAAGATAGAGACAAAATTGCAAAAAATTCAAAAGTGGCTAGATATGTTTTGTCTTCTTTAAAAGAAACTGTTTAAAGCATTTTAAATGCTTACAAAAAACGTAAAAAGTAGATTATTTTTCATCTCGATTTTTTTAATCGCAATACTTTGTATAACAATACTATTTACAAATATTTTAAAAGAAAATTTACTATATTTCAAAACTCCTACCGAGATTAAATTAGAAGACAAAAACAATTTGAAAAAACTTTACCGTCTAGGAGGTTTAATCAAAGAAAACTCTATTAAAATTTCAGGTCAAAAAATAAATTTTATTGTTACTGACAAAAAAAACGAAATATTTGTAACATTCGAAGGGCCTGTTCCTAACTTATTTTTAGAGGGCAAAGGTGTTGTAGCTGAGGGAAAATTAGTAGATAATAATTATTTTATTGCTAACAAAATTTTAGCTAAACATGATGAGAATTATAAACCCCCAAATGATGGTAATAAAAAATAATGTTAAGTTATTTTGGAAACTCGTTACTAATATTAAATGTTTTTATTACTTTATTAATATTATATTTTTCAAGTTCATTTTTAACTTCTAATGTAAAATTTGATTACAAAATTGTGAAGAGATTAATTTTATCTCAACTATCTATAACAGTAGTATCTTTTTTTACTTTACTATTCGCCTTCATAATAACCGACCTTTCTATTATATCCGTCTACAGCTATTCTCATGAGTCAAAACCAATTTTTTACAAAATTGCCGGCACCTGGGGAAATCATGAGGGGAGCTTGATGTTGTGGGTTTTGATATTAGTCGTTTTTTCTTTTTTATTTTATTTATTTAATAATCAAAATCTTAGGTTTAGAAATTTAACTCTTTTTTTTCAAAATATTTTAATTCTAGGATTTTCAATCTTTTTATTAGTTAATTCTAATCCCTTTGAAATGATTCAACCCACACCTGTTGAAGGTCTAGGATTAAATCCAATACTTCAAGACCCAGCTTTAGCAATACATCCGCCTCTACTGTATTTAGGTTTTGTTGGCTCATCTATTTATTTCTCTGCTGCGATGGCATCGCTCATATCAGGTTACAGAGGAAAAAATTTCGCCTCATCAATAAAGTCTTGGATAATTTTCTCTTGGGCTTTTCAAACTCTTGGAATAATCGTTGGGTCTATTTGGGCATATTATGAATTAGGATGGGGTGGATTTTGGTTTTGGGATCCTGTAGAAAATGCTTCTTTAATGCCTTGGTTTGCTATGGCCGCGCTTGCTCACTCCGTTATCATCTTAGAAAGAAGAGAGTCTTTATATTCATGGGTTATTATATTGTGCTTACTCACATTTATTTTAAGTGTAACAGGTACATTTCTCGTTAGATCTGGAATTCTTAATTCAGTACATACATTTGCAAGTGACTCTGACCGTGGAATTTATATCTTATCTTTTTTGTGTATTATGATTTTGTCCTCCTTCTTGATTTTCTTAAAAAAGTTTCCAATTAGCGATAAGCCTATAGAAAACTCAAATAAGGGAATTTTTATTTTAACAAATAATTGGTTTATGGTTTTTTATCTAATCACAGTTTTAATTGGAACTATTTATCCAATATTTACCGAAGTTTTTTTTGAAACAAAAATTTCAGTTGGACCACCATATTACAATTTATTGATAATACCTGTATTGATACCCTTTTTAGTTTTAATGGCAATTGGCCCAGAAACAACTTGGAATAAGAACTCTTTTTTAAAATTTAAAAAATTGATCGCAGTAATAATTAGCGCTGTATTTATCAATTTATTTTTATATTTAGTATTGAAGAGCTTTTCTGTATTAACAAATTTAATTGTAATTTCCTCTTTGTTTTTAATAATTTATACATTAATTGATTTATTGGATTATTTTAAAAAAGGATCTTCTTATAAATTACCTAGAACGACAGCTCATCTAGGATTTGGGTTGCTAATTCTATTTATTGGCCTTAATCATAATTTGTCTGAGGAATATGATTTTAATTTAAAAGTCGGAGAAATTAAAATTTTAGATAATTATGAAATAGATTTTAATAACTTAGAATTACAAGACGAAATAAATTATAAAAGTCTTGTTGGTAAATTTAACATAAAAACTTTGAATACGAATAAGATAAGATCATTAAATCCTGAAATAAGAATATATAGCAAACCGGAGACAATAACATACGAAGCGTCAATTAAAACAAATTTACTTCATGATTACTTTTTAACGATGAGCAATATTGGTGATGGCGATATATATAATATTAAATTTCAGAGAAAACCTTTAATGATGTGGATTTGGATATCAGCGTTTTTAATATCACTTGGAGGAATTCTTCGACTTTTTAACAAAACATGACAAAAAAATTAGCATCACTCGTTTTTACATTAATCGTTATGATTGTTCTCTATACTTTTTATAAAGGCCTCAAAATTGAAGTTAATTACAATACAAGTGATCTTATTAACAAAAAAATTGAAAGTTTTTCAATTAAAAGTTTTAATGAAAATTCGCTCTTTTCAGAAGAAGATTTAAAAAAAAATAATTTTTCTTTAATAAATTTTTGGGCGTCGTGGTGTGTTCCATGTAGATTGGAACATGAAAATCTGATGAAATTAAAAGAACTTAGTAACTTAAAAATCATAGGAGTTAATTATAAGGATATAAAAAAAAATGCGTCTGAATATTTACTTGATTTAGGGAATCCCTATAATGTTTTATTGATAGATACAGATGGTAAACAATCGGTTAATTTTGGTATCTATGGTATTCCAGAAAGTATACTAATTAATAGTGAACTCATGGTACTTAAAAAATATATTGGACCATTAATGGATAAAGACTTATTGGAGATAAAGAAGGAGATAAATAAGTGAAAAATCTTTTTTTTACTAACATAATTTTATTAATTTTTTTTTCATCTTTAGATGCAAATGAAGTTAAAATTAATGAAAATGAGATATTTAAAAACTTAAGATGCCTTGTCTGTCAGGGACAATCTGTTGCAGAGTCAAATTCAGATTTTGCTCAGACACTAAAATTAGTTGTAAGAGATAAAATTAATGAGGGAAATTCTCAAAAAGAGATATATGAATTTTTAGCTGAAAAGTACGGCGCATGGATTTTATATGATCCAATTTTTGATGGAAAAAATTCCATTTTGTGGCTATCACCTTACATTTTTTTAATATTGGGAGGATTGTTGCTTTTCTTCTTTATTTTAAGGCGAAATTAATGAATAAAACTCTATACATTTTTTATTGAAGATAGTATTTTTTTACAATGAGGAAATTAATTTCGATAATTTTTATTTCTTATTTTGTCTCTTTTTCCAATTTATTTGCTGACGAAATAAATAGAAATACTGACTTGACCTTTTACACGGGTAATTTCGATATAACTGATGAAGTGGGTGATGATGAAGCAACTCTTTTTGGAGTCGAGCATAAAAACTCTGATTTATTTAGAAATACTTTTTTGGGAAAATTTTCACCTATTACAGGAGGATTTATAACTGATAGTGGAGCGGCCTATTTATACACCGGTATTCAGGGACAGTATAAACTAGGTCCAATGAATATACTTCCTAGCTTTGCACCAGGTTATTATGAGAAAGGTGATGGTAAAGATATGGGAAGTGTTCTAGAGTTTAAAAGCGAAATAAAAATTGGATTTGATATTTTTGAAAACTCAAATTTTGGATACACCTATAGTCATATTTCCAATAACGATTGGGGAGATACAAACCCAGGCGTAGATAATCAGTCCATAACATTTTCTAAAAAATTTTAGTCTTATGTCTTTAGAAAACTGCTATAATATTAATGATTTCAAAAAGTTAGCAAAAAAAAATCTTCCAAGCCCAATTTATCATTATATAGATGGAGGCTCTGATGATGAAGTTACTTTAAAAAGAAATACTGAGTCTTTTTCTAAGTGTGACTTAGTACCAAATATTTTAGCGAGTGTTGGGGAGCCAGATTTATCAACAAACGTTCTAGGTACCAAAATTGACATGCCTTTATTTCTTTCACCAACAGCTATGCAAAGACTATATCATCACGATGGTGACAAAGCTTCAGCAAGAGCAGCTGAAAAATTTGGAACTTTTTACAGCATGTCAACAATGGCTACATCATCAATAGAGGAAGTTGCCAATATCTCAGGTGGTCCAAAATTATTTCAGCTTTATATTCATAAAGATCAAGCTCTTACAGATAACCTTATAGATAGATGTAAAAGTTCAGGATTTAAAGCAATGTGTTTAACCGTTGATACAGTTGTAGCTGGAAATAGAGAGAGAGACCATAGATGGGGATTTACAACGCCACCTAAACTCACATTAAAAAGTTTATTAAGTTTTGCCACACATCCAAAATGGTCTATTAATTATTTACTTCACGAAAAATTTCAATTAGCTAACGTATCTCATTTTACCAAAAAAGGATCCTCAATAGCTAAAGGTGTCATGGAATATATTAATGAGCAATACGATCCAGCGATGAGTTGGAAAGATGCTGAATATTGTATTAAACGATGGGGTGGACCATTTGCCATAAAAGGTCTTATGTCAGTAGAAGATGCTAAAAGAGCTGTAGACATCGGAGCATCAGCAATAATGTTATCTAATCACGGAGGAAGACAACTTGACGGTTCAAGAGCTCCATTTGATCAACTGCCAGCAATAGCTGATGCAGTAGGAGGAAAAATAGAAATTATTTTGGATGGTGGAATTAGAAGGGGAACTCATGTTCTCAAAGCTTTATCATTAGGAGCTACAGCATGTAGCTTTGGAAAAGGATTTTTATTTGCCTTAGGCGCCGGAGGTCAAAAAGGTGTTGAAAAAATTTTACAATTAATGAGGGATGAGATTAAAAGAGATATGATTTTATTGGGAAAAAAAAGAATTTCTGATTTAAGCCCTGATAATATTGCATATAGATAAAAACCTGAGATAATATATAGAGGAATTTATGAAATTGGCAAAAAATTTAGACAGATTAGGAACTGAGACAGCTTTTAGTGTATTGGCTGAAGCAAAAAAACTTGAAGCTCAAGGTAAAGAAATGATTCACTTGGGATTAGGTCAGCCTGATTTTATGACACCTAAACATATTATGGATGCAGCAAAAAAAGCTATTGATGATGGCCATCACGGATATGTTTTAGCAAATGGAATTTTAGAATGTAGAAAAGCGGTGTCAAGAAAAATTAAAAGTTTATATAAAAAGGAAGTAAGTCCAGATAGAATTATGATTATGCCTGGTGGTAAACCCACTATGTATTTTGCAATCCAAATGATTGGTGAACCTGGAGCAGAGATAGTTCATCCAACACCTGGATTTCCAATTTACGAGTCAATGATTAATTACACTGGGTCAAAAGCCGTACCTTATGATCTAACTAAGGAAAAAGACTTAAAATTTGATCCAGAAAAAATTTTATCATTAATCACAGATAAAACACGATTAGTTATTTTGATTAATCCCAATAATCCTACCGGTAGCTTCGTTGAAAAACCAGCAATAGACTTTTTGGCAGAAGGTTTGAAGAAACATCCACATGTTACAATATTAAGTGATGAAATTTACAGCAGACAAATTTTTGATGGAAAAGAGATGCCAACATTTTTTAATTATCCCGACCTTCAAGATAGACTTATTGTTTTAGATGGATGGAGTAAAGCTTATTCTATGACAGGATGGAGAATGGGATGGAGTGTATGGCCAGAAAAATTAATTCCGCATGTAACTAAATTAGCTATAAACAGTTTTTCATGCGTGAATGCACCATCACAATTTGCAGGCATAGCTGCTTTAGATGGACCTGATGACTCCATTCACCATATGATGAAGAAATTTGATCAAAGACGAAAATTAATTCATAAAGGTCTGAATGATCTGCCTGGAGTAAATTGTAGTATGCCAGGAGGTGCATTTTATGCTTTTCCAAATGTTAAGGAAACAGGCATGAGCGGATCAGAATTTTCAAAAAAATGTATGCATGAGGCAGGTGTTGCACTAGTTCCTGGAACTGCGTTCGGAAAAACGGCAGGAGATTACGTTAGATTCAGTTTTGCTGCGTCTCAAGATAATATCAGTAGAGCATTGGAAAAAATTAAAAAAATGTTAGGATAATTATATGTCAGAGCTTCAAATGCCAAAAGTGGATAATAGCGTTTTAGAAAATAAAGATAGATATGTATCTGATTTAAGAAGAATTATTGTAAAAAAAGATAACGTTTTATCTGACAAAGATGAAATTCGTCCGTACGAGACAGATGCATTAACTGCATATAGACAGATGCCTGTAGCAGTTGTTTTGCCAGAAAATGTTAAGGAAGTGAGTGAAGTTTTAAAATATTGTAACAAGAATAGAATAAAAGTTGTGCCCAGAGGAGCTGGCACAGGGTTATCCGGCGGGTCGCTACCATTAAAAGATTGTGTATTAATGAGTATGAGTAAATTCAATAAAATACTTGATGTTGATTACGTAAATAGATGTGTTAAAGCGCAACCTTGCGTTACTAATTTATCTATAACTCATGCCGTTCAAGAAAAAGGATTCTATTATGCTCCGGATCCGTCAAGCCAAATGGCTTGTTCGATAGGAGGGAATGTTGCTGAAAACTCTGGTGGTGTTCATTCTTTAAAATATGGCGCCACAACAAACAATATTCTAGGTATACAAGTTGTGCTCATGGATGGCACAATAGTAAATTTTGGCGGTAAAACCATGGACTCTGAAGGTTATGATTTTATGGGCTTGATGACTGGTTCTGAAGGATTGCTAGGTGTTATCACAGAAGTAACTGTAAAAATTTTGAAAAAACCCGAAATTGTAAAAACAGCTCTCGTAGGCTTCTCATCAATTGATGACGCAGGTAATTGTGTATCTCAAATAATTTCTCAAGGTTGTATACCGGCTGGAATGGAGATAATGGATAAAGCTCTTACAAAAGCAACTGATGACCATGTCAAAGCTGGATATCCGATTGATGCTGAAGCAATGATGATAGTTGAGTTTGACGGTACAGAAACTGAAGTTGACGAATACATGGATAAAATTAAAGATATTTCATCAAAAAATAATTCATCAAGTTTCAAACTTAGCAAAAGTGACGAAGATAGAAAAAAATTTTGGGCAGGAAGAAAAGCAGCCTTCCCAGCCTGCGGTGTTCTTGCACCTGATTATCTTTGTATGGATGGATCTATTCCAAGAAGCAAACTTGCGGAGGTACTTAAAGAAATCACTCGTTTATCAAAAAAATATGATTTACCAGTAGCTAATGCTTTTCATGCTGGAGATGGCAATTTACATCCCCTAATCATGTTTGATGCAAACGATAAAGAGTCTCTTAGAAAAACAGAGGAATTCGGTGCCGAGATATTGAAATATTGTGTGAAGGTTGGCGGCGCTTTAACTGGTGAGCATGGAGTTGGAATAGAAAAAAGAGAGTTAATGTGTGAAGCGTTTAATGATACTGACATTCAGCAACAAATTAAAATTAAACTATCCTTAGATCCTAATTCTTTACTTAACCCGGGAAAAGTTTATCCAATTTTAAGAAAGTGTGCTGAAGAGGGGAGAGTTCATGTCCATCAAGGAAAAACAAAATTTCCAGACATCCCAAGGTTTTAAAGAAACATCAACTTTTAAGCCATTAAATGAAAATGAAATCGCAGAGTTTGTAAGAAATTGTCATAGTAAAAATATTCCTATTGAGATTAAGGGGCACGGTTCAAAAGCTAAAGTTGGAAGAAATTTTCAATCTGAAAAGTTAATAGATCTCTCTAATTATTCTGGAATAATAAAATATGAACCTGAAGAACTATATATAAAAGTAAAAGCCGGGACACCCTTAAGTGAGATTACAAATGAGTTAGACAAAAATAATCAACATCTTGCCTTTGAACCACTTGATCTTGGTTATATTTTTGAGGGGAAAAGCAACCCTGGTACTATTGGTGGAACAATAGCTTGTAATTTTTCAGGTTCAAGAAGATTTAAAGTTGGAAGTGCAAGAGATCATGTTTTAGGAATTAAGATTATTAATGGTCGAGGTGAAATTATAAAATCAGGCGGCACAGTAGTAAAAAATGTTACAGGTTATGATTTGTCAAAAATTGTAACTGGTTCATATGGCACTTTAGCAATTATTTCTGAATTATCCCTAAAAGTTTTACCAAAACCCCCCTCGACAAAAACACTTATAATTCATAGTGCCCAACTTAAAAAAGCTATCGAGTATATGAGTACGGGGCTATCATCTTCTGTGGATGTATCGGGAGCAGTTTTTTACCCGGAGTATTTTAAGGATAAATTTTCTTTGAACGATTTAACCAATAAAGGACCAATAACTGCTTTAAGAATAGAAGGGGTAAATTCATCCATAGAAGATAGGATCAACAGACTTGTAAAAGAGTTGGGATTATTAAATGATGAAATTAATTTTTTAGATGAACAACAATCAAAGATTTTTTGGAGATATACTCAAGATTTAAAAGCTTTCCAAAAAACTACAAAAGACATTATGAAAATAGTGGTTCCACCATCAGAGACTTTAAATTTATTAAACAATTTAAAAAAATTTAGTAGTAGATATTTTATTGAATGGGGTGGTAATTTAATATGGTTTGAAATAGAAAATATGAGCCAAGAAATATTAAAAACAATGAATGAAGTTATTGCCAAATGTGGAGGATACAATATATTGGTAAAGTTAGATGATGGCTTTAAGTCTAGCATGGATGTTTTTAAAATTGATCACATTAAATATAAGTTAAGTGAAAAATTAAAAACAAGTTTTGATCCAAAAAGAATACTTAACCCAGGCAAAATGTATAGTGGAATATAATGCAAACAACTTTTTCCGATAACCAACTTAATGACACTGAGAATAAATCATCAGAAAAGATTATTAGAAAATGTGTACATTGTGGAATGTGTAACTCAACTTGTCCCACTTATAACGTATTAGGAGATGAGTTAGACGGACCTAGAGGAAGAATATATTTAATAAAAGATATGTTAGAAAATAATAAGCCAGCGAACGAAAAAATTGTAAAACATATTGACAGATGTTTATCATGCTATGCGTGTATGACAACTTGTCCTTCTGGGGTTAATTACATGCACTTAATCGATCACGGAAGAAATCATATTGAGAGAACTTATAAAAGACCTTTTATACAAAAGTCGTTTAGGAATATTTTAGCGTTTATTTTACCAAACCCAAGAATATTTAAATATTTCGCTTTTTTAAGTAAGTTGATAATGCCATTCAAGTTCATGTTGCCAAATTTTATAAAAAATTCACTTTCATTAATGCCATCAAAAATTAAAAAATCTTCATTAAAAGATAAAAAAATCTACCGAAGTACTACCGGTAAAACAGTTTCCAGAGTAGCTCTATTAACTGGTTGTGTGCAAAGAGTCTTGTCTCCAGAAATAAATGATTCGACAATTAAAATCCTTAATCGTCACTCTGTAGAGGTTGTTGTTCTTCCAGAAATTGATTGTTGTGGTTCTTTAAGTCATCATATGGGTAAGGAAAAAGATGCACATAAATATTTTATGAAAAATATAAATTTGTGGCATGAAGAATACTTAAATAACGGTCTTGATGCAATTCTAAGTAATACCTCAGGATGTGGGACGACCTTAAAAGACTATGGTTTTATTTTTCGGGATAATCCGGAAATGAAAAAAAAGGCAAAGAAAATATCTGAGTTATCTAAAGATATTACTGAATTTTTATTCAACAATTTAAAATTAAATTATGTAGAAAGTAATAAAAAATATAAAATTGCCTATCACTCAGCATGCTCTATGCAACACGGGCAGAGAGTTCACCAAGAGCCAATTGAATTATTAAAAAAAACTGGTAACGAAGTACTAGAAATTCCAGATGGGCATTTATGTTGTGGATCAGCAGGGACATATAATATATTACAACAAAATATTGCGAGAAAACTTTTGAAAGACAAAGTTTCAAATATAGAAAAAATTTCTCCTGATTTTATTTCGACGGGAAATATTGGCTGCATGACACAAATATCTTCAGGTACAAAATTGCCTATTATACACACAGTTGAAGTTATAGATTGGTTAACCGGGGGAGAGAGACCTGAAAAAATTAAAAATTTATGAAGAAAATATTTGTTACAAGACGTCTACTCAAAGAAAATGAGGATAAACTCAAAGAAATATTTGAAGTAAAATTAAATGCAAGTGACAAAATTTATTCACCTAGCGAAATAATTGAGGGCTCTAAAGATTGTGATGGATTATTAACATCAGTAACAGACCCAATTGACAAAGATACTATTTCAAAGCTTTCAACTAAAATAAAAATTATTGCCAATGGTGCTGTTGGATTTGGCAACATTGATTGTAAAGCAGCAAAAGAAAAAGGTATCGCTGTTACAAATACACCTGATGTACTTACAGATGCGACTGCTGACATAGCAATCTTATTACTCCTAGGGGCCTCAAGAAAAGCATATGAAGGAAGAATTGAAGCAGAAAGAGAAGGCTGGAAATGGTCCTGGGACTTTTTACTCGGTAAACAAATGTCAAATAAAAAGATTGGTATTTTAGGAATGGGAAGAATTGGTCGAGCGGTAGCTAAGAGGGCAAGAGGTTTTAACATGGAAATTCATTATCATAATAGATCAAGATTAGATGACAAACTTGAGGAGGGAGCAATATACCATAAAGATATAAAAAGTCTTTTTTCAATAAGTGAATTCTTGTCCATAAATTGTCCAGCTACTCCAGATACGAATAAAATTATTAATAGTAAAACCCTTAATTACTTACCATCAAACTGTGTAATAGGAAATGCAGCCCGTGGTGATGTTGTTGATGATGACGCAATGATTAAAGCTTTGTCATCACAAAAAGTTTTTGCTTATGGATTGGATGTCTACAATGGTGAACCTAAGATAAATCCAGGTTATCTTAAACTTAAAAACATTTTTTTACTTCCACACCTTGGTAGTGCAACTAAAAGAACAAGGTGGGATATGGCATATAGAGCTACAAAAAATTTGGAAATGTTTTTCAAGGGTGAAAAACCACAAGATTTAGTAAATTGATACATCCTCAGATTGTATTTATTTGAATTAAATTTAAAAGACATAGAGACTCTACGAGCAGATTATGCTTAAATAATTTTTATTAATTAATAAT
>MDSZ01154867.1_pt1 | contig 26694 bp, 25 predicted proteins | sample 811201 | NCBI WGS metagenome assembly MDSZ01 (sample SAMN05326647, study PRJNA326480) | marine metagenome | isolation source: seawater | place: Indian Ocean: North | collected 2010 | reverse complement strand
GCTATGGTTCATGTTTGCGAGCAGGCAATCAAAGACAGCGGAGTCTCATGCGACCTGATAGACCTTCAGACCCTTGTCCCTTGGGACCGGGATTTGGTTGTGGGTTCAATTGAGAAGACTGGGAGGTGCGTGATAGTCCACGAGGCTCCAAAGACAAGTGGTTTCGGTGCTGAGATGGCAACATCGATACAAGAGAGATGCTTTTACCACCTCGAGGCCCCCATCCTGAGGGTGACTGGTTGGGACACACCATTCCCCCATACTACTGAATGGGATTACATGCCCGGGCCATCTAGGATCGCCGCGGCGATAGCACAAACTCAGGAGGATTAAGATGGGGGATTTCGTTTTCAAGTTGCCCGACATAGGAGAGGGAGTAGTAGAAGGAGAGGTGGTGCAGTGGCATGTCTCGGTTGGAGACTCTGTATCCGAGGACGACCCAATAGTGGATGTAATGACAGACAAGGCGACTGTGACAATTCCTTCTCCAGTTAGCGGAGTCATTAGTTCTCTGAGCGGAGGCATTGGAGACATGATTGCGGTTGGTTCTAGCCTGATGGAAATCGACTCAGGAGAGGGAGGGGGTGCATCCGAGGAAGACGATGTTCCCGATCAAGAACCAGAACCTTCCCCCGAGCCAGAACCGTCCCCCGAGCCAGAAACCCCATCAGAACCATTGCCAGTAGTCCCCCCCAAGGCACCTGAGCCAGATCCAGCCACCAAGGCACCTGCACCTACCGACCCGGGACAACCTACAACTGGTAGAGTTCTCGCCAGTCCAGCAGTCAGGAAGAGAGCACGGGAGAACGAAGTGGACCTAGCCAAAGTAAGAGGTTCAGGGCCGGCGGGAAGGATTAGGCATGCCGATCTGGACGCATTCATCGCAGCTGGCGGTGCGGTCTCAGGTGCGCCACCAATGGCATATTCACTCAAGAGAACAGAAGTTACGACCGTGAAAGTTGTTGGCCTACGCAGGAAGATCTCAGAGCAGATGAGCCTTTCAAAGAGCAGAATCCCTCATTTCTCATATTTTGAAGAGGTGGACATCACTGAATTGGAGTCCCTCAGGCAGATTCTGAATTCCACAAGGGACGAAAGCCAGCCGAAGCTGACTTATCTTCCTTTCATCATGCTTTCCTTGGCCAAAATAATGCCCGAGCATCCCGAGTGCAATGCCCACTTTGACGATGAAGCTGGTTTGGTGAACAGGAACGCAGCTGTAAATTTGGGTATCGCAACACAGACCGATAGGGGGCTGTATGTCCCAGTGGTCAAGCACGTCGAATCGATGGATGTCTGGAAAGCGGCGTCTGAAATGCAGAGAGTTTCTGGATCTGCAAGAGAAGGCACTGCAAGTCTAGATGAGTTGACTGGTTCAACGTTCACGATCACAAGTCTGGGAAGAGAAGGAGGGCTAGGTGCTACCCCCATCATCAACCACCCCGAAGTGGCAATTCTAGGTGTGCACAAGGCCAGGGAGATGCCAGTAGTTCGAAATGGGGCGATTGTTGTTCGAACAATTATGAACCTTTCAAGCGCTTTCGATCATAGGGTAGTTGATGGGGCAGATGGTGCCTCACTCATTCAGCACCTCAAGAGAATGCTGGAGAATCCGGCACTCATATTCATGTGAGGTTTGCAATGGTCGAATCACGAAAATGCCAGGTCTTGGTAGTCGGGGCTGGACCGGGAGGATATGTAGCCGGGATAAGATCGGCCCAGCTAGGACTTGACACAATTGTTGTCGAGGGCGACAAAGCAGGAGGGACGTGCCTGATCAGAGGTTGTGTGCCAAGTAAAGCCATTATCCACGCTGCCGAGAGGTTCGAAAATCTCAGACGGCATTCAGAGGGAGGGAGTCACATGGGCCTGTCGGTTTCTGGTGAGCCCGAAGTCGACATGAGGGCCCTAGTTTCTTGGAAGGACTCCATCGTTGATAGATTGAACAAAGGTGTAGAGGGGTTGCTTAAAGCGGCCGGAGCAGAACTTGTCAAGGGTTGGGCAAAGTTCGACGGACCGAAGAGTTGCATCGTAGAAAACGGTGGTGAAGGGGTAAAAATCGAAGCGGAAAACGTGATTATTGCCACGGGCTCTAGTCACATCGATCTACCATTCATGCCTTGTGACGAGGAGTTCATTCTATCGTCGACTGGAGCATTGGAAATGGATTCTCTGCCAAAGAGTGTGGCAATAGTAGGAGGAGGCTACATTGGACTGGAGCTTGGTTGTGCTCTTGCCAAACTCGGGACAGAGGTCACAGTTGTGGAAGGACTGGGAAGCATTCTGGCCATTATGGACAAAGAAATTAGGAGGCCCTTGGATCTATGGCTGAAGAAGCACAATGTTGTGGTGCACACTGAATCACTGGCTAAAGGCACGGAACTGAAGGGCAGGGGCGCGTCGAGAAAGGTCGAGCTTACATTCGAGAAAGGTGGCTCTGAAGAGACTTTGAAGGTGGACAAGGTCCTAGTTACAGTTGGAAGGAAGCCCAACACGAAGGGCTGGGGCCTAGAGAACATTGGAGTAAGGATGGATGGCTCTGGTAGGTTCATCAGGACGGACAGGCAATGCAGAACATCCGTTCCAGGGGTTTTCGCGATTGGCGACGTGTCGGGGGAGCCTATGCTGGCTCACAAAGCCAGTGCCGAGGGGGAGATGGTGGCGGAGATAATTGCTGGTCATAAGAGAGAGTTCGACAAAATAGCGATTCCTGCAATCGTATTTACCGAGCCTGAAATAGTTTCAGTTGGCCTGACTCCGGACGAAGCCAAGGAGCGAGGCGAGGAAGTAGTCGTAGGAAAATTCCCACTGGCTGCTAATGCAAGGGCACTGAGCCTTGAAGCGGAAAAGACAGGCGGATTCATCAGAGTAACTGCAAGGGAGTCGGATCATGTCATTCTGGGGGTTCAAGCTGTGGGCAGCCATGTGGCAGAATTGCACTCAGAATTCGTTCTCGCACTTGAGATGGGAGCCTTGCTAGAGGATATTGCAGGGACAGTTCACGCACATCCAACAATGTCCGAGGCATTCCACGAGAGCGTTCTAAAGACCCTGGGCCAGGCAATCCACATAAGTTGAGGTTTCTGATGAGAAGAGTCGCCGTACTCAGATGTGGGGTCGTGGATTACCACGTGATTTTTGATTTGATGAAGGACCTCCAGAAGAAGAGGATTTCAGAGGAAATAGGAGACACTCTGATCTTCGTACAGCATCCAGAGGTGGTTACGATTGGTCCAAAGGCAGTTAGAGAAGAGGTCTTGGTAGAAGGATATCCGACAATCAAGACCGATAGAGGTGGGGGAGTGACATGGCACGGCCCAGGACAACTCGTTGTGTATCCAATCATTAAATGGAAAACCAGCGAACAGAGCGTGAGGGAGGTAATAGGAAAGCTCGAGGACTGGGCGATAAAGGCCATGGGGGAGTGCGGGATACCTTCGTACAAAGACCCCGAGATGCAGGGAGCCTGGGTTGACGGGCACAAGGTATGCTCAATTGGCCTTTCTTTCCTTCACTGGGTTAGTCGCCATGGCATGTCAATCAACATTGACACCCCAGAAAATAGGGTGGAGGATCTAGAATGCTGCGGGATTCAAGCAGGAAAGCACACTAGCCTGTCAAAATTGGGATACGTCAATGACGAAGACGGGAAACCAATTGACGTGAACAGGATTGAGAGGAGCCTATTACGAACTTGTGAAGAGTCCCTAGGAAGGACCCCCTCTGAACCGATTGATTGGATTCCGGAGGCAGTAGTTTGACGAGACCCAGGAGAGGGGATCTCGCCGAACACTGGATTCTTGATCCCGAAACCTGCTTCCTGAACCACGGTTCTTTCGGGGCGACGCCATTATCTGTTCTGGAGGAGCAGAGCAGACTGAGGAGTCTGATCGAGCGCGACCCCGTTAGATTCTTCGAAAGGGACTACATGCCCATGATGGGGGAAGCAATAGGAAAGTTATCTGAATTCATTAACGCAGATTCTGAAGGCCTTGCATTCGTAAAGAACACGACGGAAGGGATAAACACGGTCCTAAGAAGCCTGGATTTGCAACCAGGTGACGAGATTATAGTGACAAATCACAGCTACCAGGCTTGTTGGAATGCTGTTGACTTCGTGACCGAAAGGGCTGGTGCCAGCACCGTTGTCGTGGATATTCCTTTCAGAGTTGACAGCGAGAATGAGGTAGTGGACCTGATAATGGCAGCAGTCACTGGAAACACAGTACTTGCCCTGATTGACACCGTGACTAGTGCAACGGGACTCAGAATGCCATTCGAGGAACTCATACAGAGGCTCCAGGGCATCGGGGTAGATGTCCTTCTGGATGCAGCACATGGGCCTGGCATAGTGCCACTTGATCTGAAAGCCATGGGTGCAGCATATTGCACGGGAAACTGCCACAAGTGGATCTGCACACCTAAAGGATCTGCATTCCTACACATCAGAGATGATAGGAAGGATATGGTTAGGCCACTAAGCATAAGCCACGGTTATAGCTTCGAGGGGACTGCTCAAGAGAGGTTCGAGTTCGAGTTCGGGTGGCCGGGAACACAGGACCCGACCCCCTGGCTTTGTGTCCCTCACGCAATAGACTTCCTAGGGAGTCTTGTCGAGGGCGGGTGGCAGCAGATAATGGACACAAACAGGGCACTTGCTATACAAGGAAGAGAGATCCTATGCGATGCACTAGGAACTAGCCCTCCCGTGCCAGAATCCATGGTTTCCTCCATCGCTGCCGTTGAGATGCCGGACGAAGGAGAGGTTGGTCCGATGAGTCTTGAGGGGGACCCTTTCCACAACTTCCTTCTCGACGAGTTCCGAATCCAGGTGCCAGTATTCCCATGGAGCCATCACAACAAGAGATACATCAGAATCTCAGCCCAACTCTACAACCACCTGGAAGAATACGAATTTCTTGCAGATTGCTTGAGAAGGTCTCTTTGAAATTGGGAAACCATTGAATGGGGGGTGGTGTGCCGAGATGCATGCCCGAGATAGTTGTAGCCCTCACCGGGGCATCCGGAGCTCAGTACTGCGTGAGGCTTATCGAGGCTCTGGTAGAATACGGCTGGTCAGTTAGGCTAATCGTGACTAGCACGGGGGCAATTAACCTCGACCTCGAGTGCTCAATGACGCCGAGCGATTTGGCCTCAATGGAGGGAGTTACACTAGAAGACAATGGGAATCTAGCTGCCAAATCGGCTTCTGGTTCCGCGAGATTTGATGCCTATGTTGTCTGCCCAGCGAGCGGTACTACAATAGGAAAAATTGCAGCAGGGATTAGTGACAACCTTGCCACAAGAAGCGCACTTGTTGCAATGAAGGAGAGAAGGAAACTGATAATTGTCCCCAGGGAGGCACCCTATTCAACGCCGCACCTCAAGGCCATGTTCAATCTCTCAGAGTGGGGAGCAGTTATCCTCCCGGCCAGTCCTGGATTCTACAATTCCCCAGAAAGAATTGACGATTTAGTTGACTTCGTAGTGGCCAGAATATTAGATCAATTGGAAGTTGATCACACGATTGGAAAAAGATGGACGGGCGATGAAGTCCCCACCGAAGATTGATGCTTCTAGCGACCGAATTTGGAATGGGTTCAATAGTAGTGGAAATTGCTCAATTGCCGATAGCATGACTGGGTGGGCCAATAAGACGGTGAGTGAACTCAAGGAAGAGTTGCGAACTAGAGGGATGCCTGTTTCGGGTAGCAAGGCTAGCCTAATATCTAGATTGCAACAGAGTGAAGTTGAATCTGATGTAATCGAGGCAGAGATCGTAAATGGGCAACCGAATGGAAAAAGGAAGAGTGCCTCAAAATTGCTAACTTACAAGTTTTCTGAGAGAGTGAAGGGGTTACCAACATCAGTAATTATTGTTACTGCAATTCTGATTGTCGGAACAACTGGAGGGGGTTTGTTATTTGGTAAAGAAATTGCCAATTGGGCAAGAGGTGAGACCGAATACGATTTGATTGAATTCGATGCAAATCAAACGCGTTCATATGCCCAAGGCCTTGTAGATTTAGGGCACCCAGAATGGGGAGGTCGGCTTTCGGGAACGGTGGAGGAGGAAAATACTGCCCAGTCAATAAAAACAAACTTCTCCAATAGTGGACTACCATCAACTCTTGATGAGTTCGAGATTCCGATATACTACATGGGAAATCAGTTTGAACTGATGATTTGCCAACCAGGAAACATTGGAGGGGTTTTAGGCGGCCCCACTCCCTGTTCAGTTGCAGATCTGGACAGAGATGAAGTGTATTACGAACATAGGGTTGACTTCGTAGTTCAGGGTTACAGTGGAAGTGTGAACATCCCTGCAAGTAGTAATGCACAGATCGTTGATCTCGGCATGGGAAATGAAACCGCAGATTGGAGTTCTGCTAGTAACGGAATTGGTTTAGTCTGGCTGATTGACGGTTCGAATGGCGATCCTGGCACGGAGAGTAACACGGTACTGATGAAAAGAGCACAAGAAAACGACCTGCGTGGGTTGATTACAATTAACTCGCGACAAAATTGTGATGATCTCGTGGAAGGAGATTGTGTCCCTTATTCCAAGTCTCTAGATATCACTCAATTCGACGAGAGGCCTTACGATATTGGATTCGTGATGGTTTCCAAGTCCGTGGGGGAAACGATTGTTGAGCAAGTTGTTGAAGGTGAGGGAATGCTCCAGTTCCAAGTTGATGTAGACAATCAAGATGATGGTTACATACATGTACCATGCGGAATCATCGAGGGAGAAAGTGACGAATTGATAGTGATTGGTGCGCATCATGACACAGTGTACAATGGCGAGGGAGCGGTAGACAATACTGCTGGTACGGCTACTGTTCAAGAAATGGCCCGTCAGATGGGACTCCTGAATGCAGAACTTGGTCAGCCCCTTCTAACGATATATTTCTGCACCTGGGGAGGTGAGGAGGAGGGGTTATGGGGATCAAGTGAATGGGTGAAAAAGAATCGGGCAACTTTGCAAGATAATCTTAGGTTATACATCAATCTGGATATGAATCATGTCGATGCCCAAAGGAATTCAGGACTAACATTTCAGGGGAATAGCCCTGCAGATGTCACCCACATCAAAGGAATAGTGGAAGAATTCGCAAGAGTGCACCCCGAATTGGTTGACAAATATGAGATTTCCATAAGAGACCTGGATTCAGAAGAAATGCCATACAATTCAGATCATGCGCCTTTCGTTTTCGAAATCCATGATGAAGACAGTGATTTTGGAATGGCAATGATGTGCTACGGTTCTGGGTCATCCGAATACCATACGTATCTTGACAACATGGATAGGTTCAATGAAGAAAGCCTTCTGGTTTCAGGAATAATCTACGGATCCTTAGTTCGACACCTAGCATGGGGCTAATTTGTGCAGAATGAAATTATTTCATCATAATTTGGTTCCATCCCAGGGTTTTCCGCGACCCAAGAATAGGATATGGAACCATCCGTTTCTACAATAAATATTGCTCGTTGGGAAGCGGTGTAACCAGGGGCCCCGAAATCTGAAATGGCCAGACCGTAGGAGTCAATTGCCGCTCTCTGAACGTCGCAAAGAAGAGGGAATCCGATTCCTTTTGACTCGGCAAATTCTTTGTTTGCGAAAACATTGTCAGCAGAAATTCCGAAAATCGCCGCGTCGGCATCGTTCAGTTTAGACATGGAATCAGTAAAGGTGCAAAGCTCAGTGGAGCAAACTCCTGTGAATGCGGCTGGATAGAATGCTAGGATCGTTCTTTTTCCGACCTCGCTAAGCGTAACCATAGAACGATCCTGAGCAGCCATTAGTGTGAAATCGGGAGCATTTTCTCCTACTGAAACCATGGCTTCCGGAGGGGTTGCATATTTTCAATATGATCTTGACTACATCCTCTCTGGGGAACCAATGCCAAGAAGTTCTAGACCAATATTTAGTTGTCTAGCGGTTAACAGGCAAAGGATCAAGCGGCTAGCAGTTTCATTCTCGCTTTCTACATTTATTACCTGGCAATTCTCGTAGAATGATGCGAATGATGAGGCGATTGAATGGAGGTGGGTACAGAGTTTATGAGGGCTGAATGAAGATATGGAATCGTCCACTACTGAGGAAAAGTCGACCAGCCTTCGAGATAGTTTGAGTTCATCTTTGTGTGAAAATTCAAGTTTTGCACTATTTAGTTCCCCTTCTTCTCCTCCCCATTTCCTGAAAATGCTACATATTCTGGCATAAGCATACTGGAGGTATGGCGCAGTATTTCCATCAAAAGAAAGCATCTTTTCCCAGTCGAAAACGTAGTCCTTCGTCCTCTCAGTTGATAGGTCGGCGTATTTCACGGCTCCTATTCCCACCAATCTTGCAACCTCTTCTTTTTCGGTTTCTGACAAATCGGGATTCTTGTCGTTTACTGATTTCTTAGCTCTTGAAATTGACTCTTTCAAAAGATCGTGTAGTTTTATCACTTCTCCCTCCCTACTTTTCAGAACCTTTCCATCGGTATCCAAAACTGAACCAAAATTGACATGAACTGCTTCGTGTCTTTCTTCCATAAATCCTGCCTGAATAGCAACTTGGAAGATCATCTCGAAGTGCTGTTTCTGAGGAGTTCCGACGACATATAGGAATGAGTCGCAACCTAGTCTCTCAACTCGATCAATTATGCACGCGAGATCGGTGGTGCTGTAGTTGTAGCCTCCATCTGCTTTCTTAATTATCATTGGAAGGGGTTTCCCATCCCTATTGATCCACCCTCCCGGAAAAACAACTTCTGCACCTTCGCTCTTCTCCAAAAGGCTAGAGGCAGATAGCCTCTCAACCACCTCCGGAAGAAGTTCCTGATAGCTCGACTCCCCCTTGATGTCTTCATCACTCAGAAGAACGCCTAGCATAGAGTATACTTCATTGAAATATCTCATCGATTCATCGACCAACACCCTCCAGAGTCTCAATGTCTCAGATTCGCCTCCTTGAAGCATCACTACCCTCTCCCTAGATCGATTTGCGAAATTCTCGTCAGAAATGAATTTGGCACGGGCTTGCTTGTAGAATGAGTCTAGGTCCCCTACACCTAACTCGTTAGCCGCCTCATCTTCCCCGAGATCTAGAAGGTGCTCGATTAGCATTCCAAATGGGGTGCCCCAATCTCCAACATGATTCTCACGAATTACATTATGCCCCTTGAATTCGAGCATCCGGACTATGGAGTCACCTATCACAGTGGATCTTAGATGGCCTACGTGCATTTCTTTGGCGACGTTTGGGGCCGAGTAGTCTACGGCAATAGTTAGTTCATTATCGGCCTCAACTCCCATCCTGGGATCTGAAAGCAGAATCGATAGCTTATTTGAGAGCCAAGAGGGGGTTGCTCGGAAATTAACAAAACCACTGGTTGAAGATACTTCGGCTATATCATGCAGATTTTCTGACAAAATTACGCAAATCTGTTCGGCTATTTCCTCAGGTGGTTTTCGTAGAATTCTGGAGAAAGGGTGACAGGGTAGTGCTATGTCGCCATGATCCTCCACCGTTGCCTTTCCAATCAAAGGCAGCCAATCTGATTCTCCGATTCCCATGGAATCCATTGCAGCAGAAATTGAAGGAATAGAATCATGTATCAACTCTCTAATATCATCACCTCAAGAAATTGGATACCTAAGCAAAGCAGCTATCCCGCCAAATGAATTGTAGAGAGTGGCTCCTTCTTCAGTATCCATCGAGATGAGCGTTACTTTAGCGGATGTGTGGCTGGCGAGAATGGTTAGTTCGTCAATCAACTCCATAGACTTCTCTGAATCCTCCGAAACTTGGTTTGACTGACAATCCGGGCAATTGGGATTCGGTGCAGACTTCGAATGCGTGGATTCCCATGTATTCTTACAATCTTTGCAGACCCAAAGTGATCTTCTTTTTGTTAGAGACTCAGAAAGAAGAAGTGTCGAGACTGCGCCCTGCTCCAACGCCGAACGAATCATAACCTCGCCATAAGTTGCCTTTGGATTTGCCTTCATCACCTCTCTGAGGAATTCGTCAACAAGTGTTCTTTCAATATCCAATTCTATCTGATCCATTGTTGATCCTGCTCGTTGAATCAGTTCCCTGAGTCCACTCTCGTTGGAATATCCGACATCGAAATAGGGTTCAGCGATGAGCTTCTTAACCTCATGATGAAAGTAATCGTTCTTCACGACGAAGTCCTTGGTTGCCCCGGGTCCACCTATGATTACCCCCTTAAGATTCTGTAACATAGGAAGCCAGTAGTTAGAAGCCCTCTCTGTTGCTTTCTTGAAGAACTTGTGTGCAGCCTCTTCAATCAGTCTCTCGAATCTTTGAGCAGACTGCCCCCCTCGCCCATGTTTGGAAGGTACTAGTGAAGTAATGTGCTCTTGGCAATGCAACCTCTTTCCCGAAGCAATTCCATATGCAGCTTCTGATCGGTCGATAACAAAAAGCCCGTAAGATGTGCGATCAATAAGCATCTCCTCCAGTTGGCTGATCTCAAACGTTGAGTCACATCTGTATCTGAATGAAGGGAAAGGCTCCGGAGGGTCATCTATCACTGTCGAAATGAGTCTTGACTTGTTGTTCCCAATAATTACGTGCCCAACAAATATTGCAATCCCGCCCTCCCCGGGAGTCTTGTATCGATTAATCGTCGAAACAGCAGATTCTATTGCATCTGAAACATGTTTTCTTGTAGATTTTGACTTAATATTTGCTGCCTGTCCTGCCTCTTGGCCAAGATGGTGCCTAACATCGCTTATCATCCTATCAGGAGGGATAATTACGGTCACTAATTCGGTCCCCATCCCTCGCATCTCGGAGAGCTCTTTGATTGCCTTCTTCAATCGGAGCCTCCGCTGTTGCTGTTCGAGATCGTCAGACATGCTCTCCTCCGTGAATTCCCATCACGGTCGGCATTTCAACCCTTCAGCGTTTATGGAGCATACGAATTGAAAGGCAAGGTGCCAACCTAGGACTATGGCGGCAGTCGTTGTGGCACTTGGAGGGAGCCTATTGAGGCCTGAGGTGGAAGACAGGCATGAGTGGTTGCTCGGACTGGTTTCAATTATTGAAAAGAGGGTTTCTGCTGGGGATAAGATTGCCCTGGTAGTCGGAGGCGGCGCTCCAGCAAGAGAAGGCATCTCCTTGGCAAAGGAGATAATTGGCGACACAAAAAGTCTGGACAGGATTGGCATAGCAGCAACTAGGCTAAATGCTACTATTGTCAAGGAGGCCCTATTCAGCAAAGGAATCCCGGTCTCCGATTTCATTTCCACTTCCATAGATGAAGCGGTTTCAGAACTGAATGAGAGTAGAGTAGTAGTAATGGGAGGTACCGAGCCTGGACATACGACTGATGCGGTGGCAATTCGACTGGCCATAATGAGTGGGGCGGAAAAGTGCGTAATTGCGACAAATGTTTCCGGAGTATACTCTAGAGATCCGAAAGAAGACCCAGAATCTGAATCCTTCGAAGAGATGACTTTGGAAGAATTGCAGAAAATTGTCGGCCCGGCAGAACATCGAGATGCTGGGAAATCGCAAGTTGTGGATCCGATTGGGGTGGATGAGGCATTTCAGCATGGGCTTGCTCTGGACATTCTTGATGGCAGGGAGATCGAGAAAATTATGCTCTCATTGGAAGGCAATCACTTTGGAGGAACCGTGGTGAGAGGAAAATGACTAGTCGCAAGGAGACGATTTTGAAAGCAGCTAAGAGGACAGCGCATCAGGCAAAACAAGCTGCTTCGAATAGAGGTAAGAAAATCCGCAGTATGACAGTTATGGAGCCCCACAGGCATTGCGTTGTCTGCTGGAAGCCCATTCCACTAGAAGCGGAGCCTGCGATTTGTGAGGAAGTTTCCTGCAGTTCGATGCATGATAGGAGGGAGAGGTCAAGAAAGATGTTCACCATTACTATGTATCTTGGGATTGCAATTTTCGTTGGCCTTCTTGCATTCCAGATAATTTTGGGAGTATCTGCTTGAGAGATTTCCAGGAGAGGGGGATAGGAAAATGATGGTCAGGATTCTTTCCATATTGCCGGGATTAATTGGCACTATTTGCGGATTAATTGTGATTCTAAGTTTATTCGGTTATGAAACTGAATCGGGTTTAGAGGCCCCAGTCGTACCATGTTCTAGTGATGAGATGGGGTGCAACGTAGGCATGACTGGCGAAGACTTGTGGGTTCCAAAGGCATTCATTCTTCTCGACATAAGGATGGACGTGTCTTGGAATGAGCCTGAGAGGGGTTGGTTAGGGGCAGTAGTTTCTTCGGCAGCCGAAGAATGCCCTCCAGATTCAAACGGACTAACTCCTTGCTCAAAGGAAGAAATAAAGGAATTCTTAGTCGCAGGCGGGCCTCAGGCAGATGGAGAAATGGAGTTCAAAATTGAACCGGGAAAATACCGATTTGTTGCAGGCGGTAACGAAGGTTCGGGACTGGATACACAACTGGTGAAAATGGAGACAAGTGTCCACCTGAACAACTATGTCGAGGTTGTCCTATCTGGCCTCTCGTTCCTACTACTGATTGGGGCCGGAGAAATGGCTTTCCCGATTCGGAATCTGTTCAAGCGTTTAAGAAAGGGTTAGATGATTGTAATCAGTATCGTTGAATAACCCCTTCTTCTTGGGATAAGCGTGCAAGTTACCAAGTGCCCGAATTGCGGATCAGAAGTTGACGTATCAGGACTTAAGCAATCCTATGGCGGATATGACTTTTACTGCGTAGTATGCGGAAAAAATTGGCATGTCTAAAGTGAAAATAGCCTAATTGGAACCCTCCCTGGGCCAATCGTCAGGTAATTTCAATGGATCCTCGACTTTATTGGCGTCGATAATCTTGATAATATCGCTCTTCAATTCTTCCAAGCCATCCCCCATCAGAGCGCTTATTGCATGATCATCTTCTTCTGAATACTCGGAGATGTCAGATTTTGATCCGACTACCAAAATCCTTCTCCCGGGCATTAGGGACCTTACTTCTTCCAATAGACTCTCCTGCTCGATAACAGATGTTGATGACTCGGTAGATCTATCGATCAGGAACAAAAGGATATCCCCCAAGTGTTCCAAGGCTGCAATTGCTTGCATCTCGATCTGGTTTCTCTCGAGCATTGGTCGATCTAGTAGTCCTGGAGTATCTACCATCTGGTAAACACGCCGTCTGTGAGTGAAATGCCCCAAGTGGAGTTGCTTGGTAGTAAATGGGTAGGATGCAACCTGAGGCTCGCCACTTGATAGGGCTCCTATTAACGCTGATTTTCCCACATTTGGAGAACCGGCGACCACAATACAAGGTTCTGATGAGTCAATAGATGGGAGTTTTCGGAGGGTTTCCCTGGCATCACCTAACCACAATATCTGAGGAGATATCTGATCGATTACTGAAGAAAGCCTCCCATACGCATGCCTCCTTGCCTTGTGGAATCCATCAATATCCCTTAGCCTCAGAATTCTTCCCTGGGCCTCTCCAGAAATTCTCTGGGCCCTCTCTGCAGCCCACTGCAAGGCGCCTAGATTCCTCTTGTAGTCATCACATCCCACTGCTGCGTCGACCAATGCCCTATCAAATTCAGTAAGTGCATTGAGACTTGGCCATCTGCTAACATAAGAGTTCAGCGTCTTTGTCGCAACATCGCAAGCAGATTGCACCATCCTGTTCATTTGCTTCCTGACCCTATGGTACTTGTCTGGATCATCAACCAAGTTTGCTTGGCTACTTGCCTTCCCAAAGGCCTTGTCAAGAATCTCTTGGGGATAAAGGACCGTCGGAATTCGCCTCCACTCAACTGACGCCAAGCAATTACCTCCATTTCCGCCGCCACGGCATCACACTTCAAGCATTAGTAAGCAAGAGCACAAAGAAATTTGTGGACCAACTTATTTTTCAAATAAAACGTAATCGAGGACATATGTCCGATGTAAGCGAGGCGCATGATTATGAAAAATTACCAGAATGGGCAATTGGTTTCTACGAGGATTACGGTGCACCGGACTTGATCGGGCTAGCAGACGTTTTCCACGGACCACTGATGGATAGGAAATTTGGATTGAGGAAAGATGACCTTGTCGAAGTTCTCTTGGACAGGAGGATGCTTCCAGAAAATCGTGATCCTGTAGTCAGAGGAATGATGATCGGGGGAAGGGGTACATCGATTGACATTCTCGATGAGAATGGCGACTTTAGAACAATCTCAAGAGATGTCATTGTCGAGGTGAAGCTGGTGAGTCACCTGAGGATGACATATATCGAGGACGAGGAGTTGCTAAAGTTCGAGAAAGACGATCTAAAGCGAAGATCAGAAGTTCATGAGATGGCTGAAAAAACCAGTGAAGATCACGGTAGTAATCTATGGGGGTGAGAGGATAGGCGATCTTGCAAACAGGGAGTGTGTCCCCTGCAAGGGAGGGACTCCCCCTCTGAGCGAAGAAGAATCTAGTTCCTTTCTTTCCCAGATTGACGAAAGTTGGGAAGTGATTGAAAATCACCATCTGACTAGAGTTTGGGAATTCTCAGATTTTGTCTCTGCTCTTGAGTTTACTAACGTTCTAGGAGGTATATGCGAGGAACAGGGGCATCACGCTGACTTCCAAGTCGGATGGGGAAAGGTATCAGTGGAAATATATACTCATAAAATAGATGCTTTGACTGAGTCTGACTTTGTTCTAGCAGCCAAGTTTGATGAAGCATAGGTGATTCATTGTCTAATGAATTAAGAATGCATGTTTTTGTATGCACCAATGATAGGGAAGAAACTCACCCAAGAGGTTGTTGCAATGGCAGAGGCTCGATGGAAATCATGACAAAACTGAAGAAAATGGCTAGAAATGAAGGATTGCAGGACGTTAGAGTGAACAAGTCAGGATGCCTGGATAGGTGTGAGGATGGGCCCACGTGTGTAATCTACCCAGAGGGAGTTTGGTATTCTCTTCCAAGTGATGAATCGGGATTACTCCAGATCATGGAGCACATCAAAGGAAGTAGCCCTTCCAAAGACCACCTTATGGTGATAGAATGAGGAAGATAGTTTACCCCAAGGCTGGCGGGGTGGAAACTATTCAGATTGTCGATGTAGAGGACCCCCTACCAGGGAAAGGGCAAGTATGCGTGAGAGTCCATAGAGCTGGAGTGAACTTCGCTGAGCTGATGATGCGACAGGGGCTCTATGGATCAAGTCCAGACTTCCCATTCACGCCGGGATATGAGACATCTGGAGAAATAATCAGAGTTGGTGAAGGAGTAGTGGGATTTTCGGTTGGAGACAGAGTTCTCGCGATGCCCGGTTTTGGAGGATACTCGGAAGTAGTTTGCTTAGATTCTCGAAGAGTTTTCCCAATTCCAGAGTCGGTTTCCTTCGAGCAGGCTGCAGCAATACCAGTTACTTATGGTACTGCCTTTCACATGCTTGTTTATCTTGGAAATCTTTCCAAGAATGAGACTGTGCTAATCCACCATGCGGCTGGAGGTGTTGGCACCGCAGTTTCCCAGATCTGCTCTTCTTTCGGGGCGTCATTGGTAATAGGCACGGCATCCTCGCCAAAAAATGAGTTCGTTGATTCCTTGGGCATGAAATTCGTAGATCGCGACTCCGAAGACTTCGTCGAGATATGCAAGGAGATGACTGATGGGAAAGGCGTCCATCACGCGATCGATCCAGTTGGTGGTAAACACCTCATGCGCTCTTACAATGCTCTCAGAAAGGGAGGTAAGCTGTACTATTTCGGTGCTTCCGCAGCTGTTCGAGGAAACAGGAGGTCTAGGGTGGCGGAAATCAAGATGTGGTTGGGGATGCCTAAGTTTGACCCTCTTAGAATGATGACCTCAAATAAGGCCGTTTTTGGGGTCCATATGGGTCTAATTGATGATTCATCCACCTTCAGAGGTCATTTAGAATCTCTGTCAGGAATGCTTCAGGAAGGAAAAATTGACCCCATTATTGACTCGGTATGGAGATTTGAGGACGTGGCAGAGGCTCAAATGCATATTCATAACAGAAAGAACCGGGGCAAGGTTCTACTTGACTTCTCACCGTAGTATCAGAGCCTTACTGGCCTTGTGGCACCACATGCTTGACACTTCAGGAGAGTGGTTCTCCCTTCCCTGAGGAATCTAGTATCTGGAGCCTTGCATTCGGCGCATAGAATATAGGTCTTAACGTAGGAGACGATCTTCTCCTTGATTCTCTTTGGAGGGACCTTGCCCTTCAACATAATTCTAACCTGCTCCTGGCTACCCGAGGTTCCCAATTCATTCAGAAGATATTGAAAAACGTGATTTGCGTCCCTGTCCATTGAGTCTACAATCTCAGAGAAGTTTCTGAGTATGGTCTGACTTCCTTCAATCATTATATCTGGAGTGGGCATTGTCCATCTAGAACGCTCGCTAATATCCTTGGGAATTCTATCTCTTGCCCTATCTAGAAGAGACTCGTAATCGTGGTTCGACACAGCCGTCCGAGAATAGAAGTCCTTTTCACCTCACCGGGAGATTTGGCGAATGGTCAAGGACCTGTTACTACTCCAGAGAGTGTGGGAGATCCGATTCTCGTAAAGATCGCAAGAACCGATTCGAATGCTAGACTTCCCACTAAGGGGAGCGAGCAGGCGGCTGGATGGGACCTATATTCTCTGGAAGATACAATTGTCCCTTTCAGATCTAGTGTGAAGCTTAGGACCGGTTTGCACGTAGCTATTCCTGAGGGTTTTGAGGGGCAAGTAAGGGCGCGCTCATCACTGGGTTCGAAAGGCCTAATCCTTCCACATAGCATTGGTACGATAGACTCCGACTATAGGGGGGAGTTATTTGTTCTAATGACCTGGATAGGCGAAGGAGAGACATACATGGTAAAGTCAGGAGAGAGGATCGCACAATTGGTGATCGCTCCGATACCGAATGTAAACTTCGAAGAGGTGGAGCTTGGGAAACTTGGGGACACAAATAGAGGAGAGGGCGGATTTGGAAGTACCGGAAGATTTTGAGGGTGGAAAATTCGATACTTCCGGATAGTATACTCCCGGTGGATTCATAGCACCCAGAGGTTGTCGTAGAGCGATGCACCTGAGCGTGGATGAGCTTAGAGACAAAGTTGAGGAGTTCAGAACAAGTGGACTTACGACCCAGCAAATTGCTGATGAGCTTTCATTATCTCAAACTACGGTCCAGTGGCTATCTGCTAGTGACTTTGAGGTTGGGGATAAGCCGACTGACGTTAAAGTTGGTTGGAGATCGATAGCTGTTAAGGGAGAGAGAATTGAGGCCATTTCCTATATTTTCTCCGACATTGTAGAAGAAATGTTGGGGGACGAAGTTGACACCATTGTGGGAGTGAGCATCAATGGAATAGCATTTGCACAGTCGATATCATCGATAATGGGTCTCGAGATGTCAGTAGTCAGAAGCATAAGCGAAGATATGAGTGGTCATCTTTCACAAGTTTATGCAAATGTGGAAGGCAAGAGAGTAGTGATTATAGATGATGTTTATTCTACAGGTACAACGATGAAAAAGACCGTGAGTGACTTGAGTGCAGCTGGGGCAGATGTTGGACTGTGCATGGTTCTAGTAAACAAGTCATGGGACGATAAAGTAGGAGATGTGCCCCTCAGGGCATTAGTTAGGGCCGCGACGGTCTGAGGGTATCACATGCACTGGGCGGATTACACCGCACAAATCCTAAAGGATCGTGGCCAGGAACAGGTTTCGGCCTCGGGGATTACGCCTTCAGGAGAATTCCACATTGGCCATCTCAGAGAAATTCTGACTGCCGAGATGATTCACAGGGCCTGCCTCGACGATGGCATGGAATCAAGATTTGTTTTCATTGTTGACTCAATGGATCCGCTTAGGAGGGTCTACGACTTCCTTTCCCCTTCCTACCAGAGATACATCGGGCACCCATTGGCTTACATTCCAGCCCCCGACAATAATGGAGATCCCGGGGATGGGGGAAGAAGTTATGCAGACCACTTCCTAGAGCCTTTTTTGGTAGCACTGAAACAAATTGGAGTGGAGCCCGAGATAGTGATGAACCACGAAACGTATGAGTCTGGAGAGTTCGGGGAGTTTGTTGATCAGGCAATAACAAGAAAAGATGAGATAAGAGAAATTATTGAGAGTATTTCTGGTAGATCGCTTGCAAAAAATTGGTTCCCATACAATCCCATAGGTAGCGACGGAAGTATGGATGGAGTTACAATAACTGGGTATGAGAAACCTTTCGTTTACTGGGTTGATTCCCATGGCGAAGAAGGGATCTCTGACATCAGGAAAGGAGAAGGTAAGATGCCTTGGAGAGTTGATTGGGCGGCAAGATGGATTATCCATGGAATAACTTGCGAGCCTGCCGGCAAGGATCATGGTTCTGCGGGCGGAAGTTTCGACACTGGGATCCCGATTTGCAAACTATTGGGAGGAAATCCTCCGGATAAGATAGTGTATGAGTGGATTCAGCTTAAGGGAACGGGGGCAATGTCTAGTTCTGCGGGCTTAACAATAGGGCCGATGGAGGCACTTTCCCTAGTGCCACCAGAGATTCTCCGATATGTAATTGCCAGAAGCAAGATTAACCGACACATTGAGTTCGACACTGGGAGGGAGCTTTTCAGAACAGCCGACGAATACGAAAGATTGGTCGGGAGTCCTGCAAAGGAGGAAGAGGGGTTAACTAAAAGGCAATTGATAGCCCTTAGGACGCAAAATGGGGCACTCCGTATGAGTCAAGTTCAGAGAGGTTCGAATCCAAAAGATTCCGTTGCCGGCGTGTCTTTCAAGCATCTTGCAATGCTAGCTCAAATTAAGTCCACAGATAATGATGTATGGGAATCTTTGAGGAATTCTGGCCATATCACTGGTGAGCCCAGCATAACCCTAGTGGAGAGGTTGGAAAGGATGAGGAATTGGATTTTCGGACCTCACTTTCCAGAAAATTCCAGATTAGACATCAGAAGTGAAATTAGTGAAGAAGCGAAAGAGAAAATTGGGAGCCAAGGAAAGTCGTTCCTAAATGATCTCTCCGAACGCCTATCTAATTGCCAGTGGTCCGAGGAATCCATAGGTGCTGTAATCTCAGAATGTTGCGACGGCAGTACTATGTCAAGAAAAGAGTGCTTTTCTACAATTTACTGGGCCTTGGTAGGAAAGGGCAATGGCCCAAAGGCATCCACACTAATTGCAGAAATAAATAGAGATGATCTGCTAAAAATTTTTCAAATTTGATGGAAAGTCATTGCAATGATTGGATTCGCAGCAACCTAGGCTCTGGGACTCCCAGCCTAGCTTCTTGGATTGCTTCAACCTCCATCATTGCTCCTGCCATAGTTGTGACGAATGGGATGTTTAATTCAACGGCCAACCTACGCATCATGTTTCCATCCAGAACAGCGCCACCAGTAGATCTCGGAGTGTTGATAATTAGCTGTATCTTACCTTGGCGCATCAAGTCTAGTGCATCCGGAGACCTTCCTTCTGCAATTCTATAACATGTCTGAACATCCATCTCACCTACTCCCCTGAGAACCCTTGACGTGCCCCTAGTTGCATAAATATTGAAGCCCATATCCTTCAGTCTTTTGGCTAGTGGGATGATAGGGTGCTTATCCTCATCCTTGACCGTAATGTATACTCCCCCCTCGGTAGGTACTGGGAGTTCTGTAGCTAGTCGGGCTTTGAGATATGCGGCTGAGGCTCGAACATGTGAACCCATAACCTCGCCTGTAGACTTCATCTCCGGACCTGGGGCTGGATCCAAACCTCTAAGTTTGATGAAGGGGAAGACTGGGGCCTTAACGCATACTGCCTCAGTTTGGGGTTTTGGAATCTCGAGATCAGATAGTTTCTCTCCTAATGCGACCCTTGCGGCGATCCTAGCTAAAGGAATTCCTGTTGACTTTGCTACGAATGGGAATGTCCGAGATCCTCTAGGGTTTACCTCTAGGACGTATAGTAGTCCTTCATGAATTGCAAACTGTATATTGTAGCAACCCCTAACCCCTAACTCCAAGCCAATCAACCTAGTCCATTCTTCCACCTGCCTGAGGATGTCATCTGAAACGTTCTGCGGAGGAATGAAACAGGTTGAGTCACCTGAGTGGATTCCTGCCTCCTCCAAATGCTCCATAATGGCCCCAATTAGAACATCCTCACCATCACAGACTGCGTCTACGTCCAGTTCCATAGCATTTCCAAGGTACTTGTCAATTAGTAGAGGTCGATCTGATGACAAGTAAGCTTCCCGCATATAAGATTCAAGTTGTTTGTAGTTTGCTAGAATTTCCATACCCCTCCCACCCAATACATAAGATGGCCGAATTAGGACTGGGTATCCTATCTCATTGGCGGCATGCCTAACTCCTTCAGGAGTAGTAGCGGTTGCTCCTTCTGGCATCCTTAAACCGCATCTGATTGCGAATTCCTCGAATCTCTCTCTATCACTCGCTTCATCTACTGACTCTGGTGAAGTTCCCTCCATTACCAAATTGAGTCCCATTTTCGATAGGCTAGGGAGTTCGTTTGCCAAGGGAAGAGCGAGGTTTATCGCCGTCTGCCCGCCAAACTGAAGCAAAATTCCGTTAGCATCCTCCCTAAGGAGAATTTCTGAGACTGACTCCAGAGTTAGTGGATCGAAATACAAACGATCGCTAGTGTCAAAGTCTGTAGAAACCGTCTCGGGATTATTGTTGATAATTATGGCCTGGTGACCTAGGTCCTGAATTGCTCCAGCGGCGTGGACGCAGCCATAGTCGAACTCTATCCCCTGGCCTATCCTTATTGGGCCGGAACCTACGACCGCAATTCTTTGCTGTACTGAAGAGGCGAGTCCGGGCACGTAATCGATTCCTGGCTCTACAGAACCGCCTTCATAAGTCGAGTAATAGTATGGCGTTACTGCTGCGAACTCTGCTGCACAGGAATCGACCATCCGAAAACATGGATGAACCTGTAACTCATATCTTCTCAGCCTTACAGAATTCTCATCGGAGCCTATGGGCAAGTCCTTGAAACCTCCCTCTGGAAAACCTGCTAAAGCATCAGAAATATGCAAGTCTGTGAATCCAGAACCCTTCCAAGACCTCATCTCGGACCGAGGTATTTCTGCTGGAACCATTCCTATCTCACCTGCTGCTCTGATCTCTGTCTCTATAGCTGCAATTTTCTCGAATCTGCGCAAGAACCACCTAGTAATTCCACCAGTCAAGTCCCTAACATCCTCAATAGAATAACCTCTCCTGAATGCCTCAATGACAGCACCAAGTCTTCTATCAGTTGGAACTCGTAACCAGTCCTCTAGCAGGGCCGTTGGAAGTTTCTCTGAGGCTCTTTCATCCATAGTTTCGCCATCAGAAGCGTCCGACATAGTTAGAGGCCTGGGATGAGGCTTCCCATACTCCAAACTGGCCCAAGCTTTTAGGCAGGCTTCCTCGAATGACCTTCCTATTGCCATTACCTCGCCTGTCGACTTCATCGAAGTGCCTATCTTCCGGTCTGCTGTACGGAACTTGTCGAATGGCCATCTAGGAATCTTCACTACGCAGTAATCCAGAGTAGGTTCGAAGGCTGCTGTAGTTCCCCGCCCAGTAATTGGGTTTGGTAATTCGTCCAGAGTGTAGCCGACTGCGATCAAAGCAGCCATGCGTGCAATTGGGTATCCAGTTGCCTTTGAGGCGAGTGCGGAAGAACGGGATACTCTGGGGTTTACCTCTATAACTCTGAAATCGCCTGATGATTGGTCTACGGCAAACTGAACATTGCAACCCCCTCTGATGTTTAGTCTCCGGATCAATTTTAGTGCTGCATCCCTCAATACTTGGTGATCCCTATCGGACAGTGTTTGTTGAGGGGCGACAACTATTGATTCTCCCGTATGGACTCCCATAGGATCGATGTTCTCCATTGTACAAACAATGATGGCATTATCGGATGCATCCCTCATCACTTCGTATTCATGCTCTTGCCAACCTAAGATGCTCTCCTCAACAAGTACCTGTCCAATTGCTGAATGCAGGATCCCCTGACTTGCTATTTCTACTAATTCCCCCATATTGAATGCAGTCCCTCCCCCTAGGCCGCCTAGAGTGAATGCTGGCCTAACCAAAAGGGGGAATGAGCCAAGATCTTCTGCCGCTGAAATCACTTCTTCAATTGAATCGCAAGCCATTGCCTTGCAGACAGGTAGTTCTATCTCCTCACAGACTCTCTTGAAGAGATCCCTGTCCTCAGCCTCGTCAATTGCTGCAAGATTGCAACCGATTAATTCAACTCCGAGTTCATCCAATGTACCGTCCTTTGCTAGAGCTGAAGCGATGTTGAGTGCAGTCTGACCGCCCATTCCTGCAAGAATTGCATCGGGACTCTCAAACTCGATAATTCTCTTGACCACTTCTGGGAGAAGGGGCTCGATGTAAATCCTATCTGCCATCTCTGGATCGTTCTGAATTGTAGCAGGATTAGAATTAACGAGGATTACCTCATACCCATCGGCACGAAGAGCCCTGCAAGCCTGCGAACCCGAGAAATCGAATTCTGCAGCTTGGCCTATTCTGATTGGGCCGCTGCCTAGAATCAATATCCGATTAATATCGTCACGACGAGGCATCAGATTCCGCCGCCCTTTGTAATGATCCCTGGTGCCTTAACCCCAAGATTCTCGTTTACTAAAATCTGGAACCTGTCAAATAGAGGCGATGCATCATGAGGTCCGGGACAAGCCTCTGGATGGAATTGTATTGTAAATGCAGGCTTGTCCACCAAGTCCAGCCCCTCAACCGTTCCATCGTTTGAATTCACATGACGCACTTTGAATTCGGCCCCAAGAATATTTTCGCTAACGCTTGAGCATGCCCCACTAGGATGTGGCGCGAGCATCCCCTGTACAGGATCCTCTACTGCAAAGCCGTGGTTCTGACTAGTGATGTGCACCCTCCCTGTGACTAGATCCATTACAGGCTGGTTTGAGCCTCTATGGCCGTATCTCAACTTGTAAGTCCTCAATCCAGCAGCAAGCCCCATCAACTGGTGCCCGAGACAAATCCCCATTACTGGCATACCCTTCCTAACTGCATAGGCAAGGGTTTCTCTCGCATTTGTAGCCGCACCTGGATGAGCTGGGTCTCCCGGGCCATTGGAAGCGAAAAGGGCGTCCGGGGACCAGTCATCAATAATCTCATCAAAAGAAATGGTAGCGGGGCACCACAAAACTTCGAATCTAGTGCAAAGTTCTCTGAGTATGTTGTACTTTATTCCACAGTCAACAACAGCTAGTCTTGGCAGCTTTCTCCCTTGTATATCCTCAGCACCTTGATTCAGAATAACTGGCTCCAAGCACGTGACCTGTGATACGAGATCTTCTTCATCTGGATTTTTCATTTCGGCCAAAGTTTCCTCCATCTCCTCTAGCCTTTCTGATGGTCCGAAGACGCAAAGAAGCGTTCCGTGTTCCCTAACTCTTCTAGTTAGTGCACGGGTGTCTACTCCCTCGATACCTGGAATGTCATGAGCGAGAAGAAAATCATGAACACTGCCCAGGGAATCACGATGATCTGGAAATGTCATGTGTTGCCTGCATACCACTCCCCTGGGGTGTACTGAAGAAGATTCAGAAATTCCAGGCAATATTCCATAATTTCCTAGCAAGGGGTATGTGAATGTAAGAACCTGGCCTGCAAAAGAAGGGTCGGTTAGGCTTTCCTGGTAGCCACACATCCCAGTTGTAAAGACTAATTCGCCGTGAGCAATTTTCTCAGCCCCGAACATAAGTCCCTCCAAACGAGTACCATCTGCAAGAAGGAGTATTCCTTCTGACCCACTAGGTTGCTCGGATAGGGCCGAATCCGCCAAAATATCAGCGGCGTCGGGAAAGCTTGGAGGGTTTCTAACGCCGTTAATTCCCTCGCCCGGGCAGAATCCTCCTGACGAGTTTGTCTTCGACATCAGCAAGGCTGCCCAAGTGCGATTCTTAATCATTGACAGAGATTATCTGGTAAACGAAACTAACTCACTCTTCTTCAGTGGGAATTACCACCTTTTTCCCATCAGATGGGATTACCTTCATCTGGGCTCCAGAAAATATAGAATCCTCATCAATGGGACCCAACCATGATTCTAGGAAAACCGCCAATGCCGCGACCTCGGAGTGAGGTTGATTGCCCACTGAGACGTTGAAATCGGAAACTTGGAATGCTTCGAATGGAACCTTTGTCCCGCCTACTACGACTATGACTGGTTTGTTGACTGGAATTTTCCCAATTGTTTGACGCCAAGGTTGGCCGTACATAGTAAGGTGGACTATTGTGAAATCGTCCGATTTTGAGGCGCGCCTGAGCCAAGACATTGGCTTTCCTTCGTACTTACCGACGAAGTCCCCTCCGAACCTATCAGTTACTGATTTCCAAGTTTTTAGTGGAGAAGGGTCCTCATCTCCAGCTAAAACCATCTCATTAGCGCCGAATGCCCTTGCAGTTAGCCCCAGATGAGAGGTGATTCGTTTATCCCTCTCCCTTCGATGCCCCAGTCGAAGAACTGTAAGTCGAGGGGGCCTGCCTTGGGACATGCCTTACGCAAATGGCGGTGCCTCATCAGCATGACTCTCTGGGGCTTCTTCGTTTTGTGAGGGAAAAACTTCCACCCCCATGTTCAGCATACTTGCTCTAACCCACTGGAGAAGTAGGGCATCAAACATCATGTGGGAGGCGAAACCTACCATAACTGCAAGGACAAGAACACGTCCAGATGCGAATAAAGCGTCCCCCTCTAGTAGATCATAATTCATGATCAAAGGCTCCAAAATGTAGAATGCTGCCAGAACGGCAAGTCCGCCGCCAATAAGGGACATGGTGGCATTCCCCCTCTCCCTTCCAATACCCGTAAACAGTGTTGAAAAGAATACTAATGTTGGGACAATGAGGCTAATTGTTCCAAAGTCGAATGAGCCTAATATTGAGTCGGGGATCTGGGAATCAACGACTGCTTCAGAGCCCTTGCTGACAGCAATCCACCACCAAAGAGCGCTGGAAATGAATAGTGCCCCTGAAGATCTGGCTCGAGCAGTTATCATATCTCTAACGTGATGGGCATCCCTTGGCTTCAGCCTCTGGACAATTGAATCTAAAATGAAGAGTGTTTCAGGGTCGTGAGATGAACTAGAATCGCTTGAAGATTCAAACTCAGATTGGACTATCGAACCATCATCACCCAGAGCCATTGCTCGATTGCCCCTCCGTCACATCATAAAGCAATCGTCTGTTGCGCATGCTATATGGCCGACTGGCGATACAAACTAAAACGCCGAGATGATGGATTTCCAAGGATAATGGGGGTCGTGAACGTCACTCCGGACTCTTTTCACCCTGATTCTCGTTCCAATAATCTCGAAAGCGCCGTCACTAGGGCAAAAAAAATGGTTGAAGAAGGAGCTGAGTGGTTGGATATCGGAGGCGAGTCCACAAGGCCGGGGTCTGAACCTGTTTCCACAGAAGAAGAGTTGCGGAGAGTCGTCCCAGTAATTGAGAGAGTAAGGTTTGAAATTCCGGAAGTATGCATTTCTGTTGATACTAGAAGGGCATCGGTTGCTAGAAAGTCACTTGAAGCCGGAGCGGATCTGGTGAATGATGTTTCTTCCCTTGGGGATCCAGAAATGATTGAAGTTGTGGCCAATTTCGAATGTCCCATATGTGTGATGCATATGCAAGGGAAACCCGAAAACATGCAGAATGACCCAAGATACGGAAACGTGGTCGAAGAGGTCAGAGAATTCTTGTCGGAAACATGTGAAAAATTGCTAGGCGCTGGGATAAAACATTCCCAGATAGTGGTTGACCCAGGAATTGGGTTCGGAAAAAAACTTGAGCATAATCTAGCTCTTCTATCCTCCGGGAGGGGAATTGTCCCCGATGAAAGACTTGGCCTACTTTGGGGTGTGAGCAGGAAGAGAATGTTTTGGGATCTTCTTGGAAGGGAGAACAGTGGTGAACGATTATCCGGAACTCTTGGAATTGCTTCCAGAGCCCCGGAAAAGGGAGTGGACATAATCAGGGTTCACGACGTTTCCGATCATTCGGACCTATATTCTGCAATGTCTGCAATCAGGTGAAATTATGCCAGAGAATAGGAATATTGTGGAGTTCGATGAAAATCTACGGATAGTAGGTACTGCCCACATCAGTAGCGAGTCAGTAGAACTAGTCAGAAGTCAGATCAGCGAATGGGGCCCAGACTTGGTTGCTGTTGAATTGTGTCATTCCAGGATGTCCTCCCTAACAAAACCAGAGTCACTTGATTCTGAGGAATTACTCAATATAATCAAAGAAGGAAGGTCGGCGATGATACTTCTCCAATCCGCTTTGGCAGCACAGCAGAGGAGGATGGGAGTTAGTTCCGGGGAAAAACCGGGAGCGGACTTGCTTGCGGCTGTTAATGCTGCAGAAGACTCCGGAATCCCGGTAGAAATGATTGACAGAGACGTGGTTGTAACTCTTAGAAGGGCTTGGCGGAGAATGGGGATTAGGGAGAAGTGGAGAGTATTGAATACCTTGCTCTGGGAGGAAGAGGAGGATGAAATTTCAGTAGAAGACTTGCTTGCTGATTCTGATCTACTAAGTAACCTAATGGAAGAGGCGAGGGGGGTAGCTCCTAGAGCCGGAGAGGTACTTATCGATGAGAGGGATGCTTACCTAGCTGGAAGGATTCAACAAATTCGCGG
>MDSZ01207913.1_pt1 | contig 26713 bp, 62 predicted proteins | sample 811201 | NCBI WGS metagenome assembly MDSZ01 (sample SAMN05326647, study PRJNA326480) | marine metagenome | isolation source: seawater | place: Indian Ocean: North | collected 2010 | reverse complement strand
TTGTTCATCTTTTATTTTGTTGAGTTCTTCTTTTAGTTTTTGTAATGTTTTTGGATCAGGATTGTGTTTGTTCTTTACTGATTTTAATACTGCCTCTACACTATGACCTAAATTTTTTCTATAAACATCAAGTGTGTTTTGAAATTTTGCAGATCCATATATGTAGGCATCTTCTATTTTTTCTATAACAACAGGCTCGATTACCTTTTCGCTTACATCTACCAAATCTTCTCCAGCCCACAATGAAAGCCCCAATCCATGCATTGCTATTGCCTTAACTGTGCTTCTTTGAATAGCTTTTTGGACATGTTTTGAACTGATACGATCAATAGTAAGTGATTCATTTTTGTTTGTATAAATAGGCAGATAATCTATATGCTCTAATCCGTTGATTGTAACACCAACTTTTACATATCCTGTTTTGCCATCAGTAAAATAATTTAAACCTGTGTGTTCACTTTCGTAAACTGTTCTAACAGAATCAGGATATTTGTCTTTGACTATTGCCCAAGCATAAGCCCAAGATAAATAATCAAATTGTGTTTTCTTTTGCACCTTATCACGTATGTCAATAGATGCAAGCTCTTTAAATGTTGATTTCATTTTTCCCATTATTAATTAATTTTTCTTTATAATTTTTTGCTTCAAGAAACTTTTTTAAAACTTTACCCCTCATGTCTTTCAATGAATTGTAATGCCTAGTATTGTTTCTAATGTTTATTTCTAGTTGAATTTTATTTGCTATCCTGTCCAAACTATTTTGCAGATTGTCAGTCATTACATTATATACTCCATATTCAAACCCATGTTCTTCAAACATTTTGTATTGATCTTCTGTAATCTCTTGATAAAAATCGCCTTTCATTTTGGTATTAAAAATCCTAAATACACCATTGCATTTCATAATCTTTACACCTTTATATATATATGAATCACACTCCTTATCAAACAAAGATGCTACTCCATGTTGTTTTTGCGCTTGTTTCCAAACCTCTTCTCTAGTCATTTATAATCTTGTTGATTAGTTGTTTCCAGTCAGGATCTGTATTGATTAAGTCCTCGACTTTTGCTTTACCTCTAGTGATCTGACTATCATCAAGTTCAAGTCCATTTTCTTTACACCTTTCAAGAATAAAGTTACCCCTCATGTTTCTTTGAGCGCATAAATAAAACAATAAATCTCGTGCTTCAACATTCTCTCTCTTTCGAGTTTTAGTAAAAATGTCATCTTTGGAAATTTCAAGTACATCTTCCACTACTTCGACATACTTATCAAATATTTTTCTTTTCATTAAATTAAATTTTAGTCAAGCAAAATACAAAAATTTTGCAATAGTTCAAAATAAATTTTACATTAAATCTGCTCGAAAGCAATCATCAGAGCAGTAACCTTCTTTGGCAATAGGTTTTTCACAATGCATACATGTATAGTCGGGATCATTCCACCCTCTATATTCATGCTCTTGCCACACTAACCAACTATCGTAGTCCATAATTTATATATCATCGTTAATAAAATTAAGATTAAAATTCCAAAAAAACTAATCGCACAACCAATCGTGTCCTTTTGTCTTTCAACCTTTCTCTCTGTTCTGATTCGGATTGTTTTTAGATCTCTAATAATTCTTTGCAGTTTGTTTCTGTCTTTTGTATCAACAAAGTCCAGTGTCTGTTGTAATGTCTGTATTATTTTTTTCATATAATTTTACTTTAGTGTGAGTTTCGTTATAATAATATAAATCAAGTTCTTCGTTGTCATCATACTCTACAACAACGACATCACCAGTGTCGTGATTAAAAGCATAGTCATAAAGTTTTATTTCACCTTCTTGAACTATCCAGAAATCCCCAAAGTTATCAATCAGCTTTCTCATCTTGCATTTCATCTTGTATCGTTTCTTCCATATAATCCGCATGAACACACGCTTCATTATATATGTTGGTCGATTGTTGTTGTACATAGTCAACGAAATCATTGTACCAATCTAATCGTTGCTTTAAGTTTTTGTTCTCTGTTTGCAATGCCTCAATCATTTGTCTGTATTGTTGCATTAAATCTTCTTTACTTGTCATTGGTTTGTTTTTAAAATTTGTTGTGCATGTTCATCAGTAATTCTTGTACTTGTTATATCATACACAAATGAATAATATTCTTTTCCTCTGTTGCCACAATCATTGCACTCATACGGGTAATATCCGTAATCGCCCTCAAACACAAAGGTATCATAATTTATGTCATGGCTTTTACATACGGGGCATTGCCCCTTTGATTTACTCATATAGTTTTCCATTATAAATGCCCCCCCGTTTTTAGATCCTCACATTCAAATCGCCATTCAGATTCTGATCCATATTCTTCCATTCCGTTATTACATTCTATTCCAAATCCATATTCTATCTCTGCTTTCAGCATTGCTTCATCTATCTTGGTGTCAATATCTTGTCTTGTGTCTAGGTAATCGTGTATTGTTTCTGTTGTTAGTGTATCTGGCACATCAATTTCTATCTCTGCAAATTTATGATACACACTTCGTTGTTGAATTTTTACTTTCATTTTATTTATTTTAAATTATTGATTCTGTTACTATTAATGAGTGTTCTTTAGCCACTTCTTTTAATACATCTAAACATTGTAAATACACTTCTTCATCTTCAAATGTTGCCACCTTTTCACTATAATATGAATCAGAAGAAAGATTGGGTGTTTCAAAATATACTACGACCATTTTATTTTTAAATTTAAATCGGTTATTAATAAGTGTTCTATTTCATCATATTTATTGTTGAAATATTCTTGTGCTTCAGGCGAATATTCAAAATATTCAAGTACCGCCTGATCATCTTGTTTGGCTATCCAAGTATTTTCCCCAAACCTTTCTGTCGTTATTTGACAAGCGACTTCGGTTACTACTTGTTTAAATGTTTCGTTATCTATTTTATTCATGGTTGTTGGGTTTTTTTAATTTTATGTAATTCAAATTTATGTAAAGAATTTATTGTTATTTCTTTTACATTTTCAAATATTTTTTCTAATCTTTCCAATTCTTCTTCTTCTAATATATCGTGCCAATGTATTAAAGCCCATAATTGATCAAGATTGGTATCACTTTCTTCGTTAAAAAATTTTTTTAGAGTGTCAATTATAAATTCTCTTTCTTTAAAGGTATATATTTCAAATGTTCTCATAGGTTGTTGGGTTTTAAGAGATTTAGAGAAAGAAACACGCCAAACAGAATCTTATTACGTTGTTGATTTAGCCGAACAACAACTCCTTATCTCAATTAACAATTAAACTAAACTTATCATGAAAATCACAATAATATTTTAATTTCTTGAACAGATACATCATCATATCCGTTTACTTTGTACTCAAAAGCTAAATTTTTTGCTTTCTTATGAGTGAGCAGATAATCGTTTACTTCTGTACCGCCCACCCATACAGAATATTTTTTAATATCTTTCATAGGTTGTTTTGTTTAAATTTTAAATATTTAGATCTAATTTCTTCTTTAATTTCTTTTTGAGTTTTCCACCCATGCGGTATTCCGTTTTCATCATATTTCTGATACTCAATATCACAGAAAAAAAAGTCGCCTATAATTAAGTTTGTGTTTCCCATAGTTGTTCGGTTTTATACTACCAGCTTGACTGATAATAATATTCTTCATCTTTACTTAAATCTTTTAACTGCTCAATAGTGCTTTCAATGTCAGTCATATATTCCTCTGCATATTCATAGTTGAGGATTGATACGGAAATGAAGAAGTTAGGTAAAACTTCTTTAGCTAGTTTTTCAAATTCTTCTGAAGCCCCATATTGTTCAAACAATTCTTTTACTCCAACACATATTTTATATAGTTCGACAAGTTGCTGATAATCTACATAGTATTGCGCGCAATTATCAACGCCCTCTTGCACATTTTCAATAAACCATTGATGAATCATATTTGCATTGCGCCAATACGCCACCTCTAATTCTACATGCTTTGCTTTTTTTGTGTCAATTTTTTTACCACCTATTTTAAGTGATAGTTTAGATCTATATTCTTTTGAGGTGTGTTCCCAATTTTTTATATAAATCTTTTTAGTTAAGTACATATCTAGTCCCATAGTTATTTAGTTTTGGTTAAAATTTTTAATAATGTAATTAAATCTATCGAGTAGAAATTTTTATAATCTTCTGGTTCTTCTTGTTGATAGCATTTAAGTCCGTTGTATTGTATATATATATGTAGTAGTTTTTCAAATGCAATATCTTCATAGTAACATTCAATTTCTTTTTCTGTTCCTACTTCACAAGCCATATCAACTTGCATACAATATTTTTTCATAGAATTTAAATCCATAGTTATTTGATTTCTTTAATTACACTTCCGCCATACCACGAGGCATATTCTTTTGCTTCATCTAAATTGTGTGCGTGAATGTAGAATATTTCGTTGTGTTCTATACATTGATAAGTTTTTTGTTTTTCCATAGTTTTAAGTTTTGAATTTTAAATGTAATACTTTTGTATTTAATTTGCAAGTTTTTTATTATTTATTTATAATGTTCTCTGTATAAATCTGCTCGATAGGAAACCTCACTACCGCTCACTAAAACATGAGTGTCATCATTCACTTCAACATATACACTTGTTTGATCGCTATCCGCCCATGCTATTATGTCGTTCATTTCAAACCATTTTAAAGCATCTTTTGTTTCTTTTATATATTTTTCCATAGTTATTTAATTTTTAGTTATTGATAATCTTATTTCGTTTTGAGTTGGGTTTATTGCTACACAATCAATATGAAATTCGTATAAATCCTCATAAGCAGTCATATCAAAAACCTCAACACATACTACATCATTGTTATTAAATTGTTTTAATTGTTTTATTAATTCTTTTACTTTCATAGTTATTTATTTTTATAATGTTCTAATATTCCTCTATCCATAGTTTCAAATCCTTTGAAAATTACTTTTCCATTATCATAATCTTCATAATATTTATTTAAATCATAAGGAAAGTTTTTGTTTGATGAGCAAGAGCAACAAAATCCTAACTCATTTCCTGTTTCCCCAATTACAAAATCATTTCCACACATTATACATATATCTGTTTGTTCACAATCATATACCTCCTCCTCATTTGTTATTTTTCCCTCATCATAAAATCTTATTCTTGTGTCATAATCATCTTCAACTTCATATAAAGCAACACAAGTAGTTTTATCCTCTTTTACGCTTTCTACACAATCCATAAATCCTTGTAATGCATCTTCTTTATCATCATAATTCCCATAAGGAATACAATGTACCTCTGGATATTCTATTTTTTCTATCCAATATGTTTTCGTTTTATTTACTTCCATAGTTATTTAGTTTTTAGTTAATGTTTTATTAATTGACTTATTATTTCCATAGCTTTATATTTTTTTACATAATCAATATAGTAATCCTTGTAGTTTTTATTATTTAACCAATAATTGACACTACATTTTAATAAATCATTCGATTGAAAACAATTAGAAACTTCTTTTTCTTTATGTTTTTTCAAATAGTTATACTTATTTTTAAAATATTGAATTGTTTCCTTATCCAAATTGTAATAAGTATATCTATTTGCTTTTACTTTTGGTAGATAATCTTTTACTTTCATAGTTATTTAGTTATCTGATTTATTATTATTTGTTTTAATTCGTAAGGCAAATCATTTACTTGCACTACTTCTTCGTTTCCATAACAATCCTCTATTGCCTCATTTTTATCTGCAAACAAAACTATATCGCCATTACTCCATTTATAACAAGTATTGTTTGCCCTATCGTAAAGCACATAATCATTAATTTTTAATAATTCTCTTTGCCTTTTCTTTTGTTCTACTCCTAAAAATCTTCTCATAGTTATTTGTTTAAATAATATTTTCCGTTTGTTTGAATTAGATCTTGAACGAATAGATCTTTTTCTTTTGCTCTATCACAACACAACCAACAAGAGAATTTACATACATCACCATATTCATAAGGTGGTATTATTGCATGTAGATTTGTTAGTAGCCAATTTGATAAACTCATATCATAATTAATATTGTGTGTTGAGAATCTGACAAAATCTTGTTCCCTATCATCATGGTAGGTAACAATGATTTCTAAAAAATTTTCTTTTTCCATAATTATTTAGTTTTAGTTAATATTTTATTTAACACTTTTATCTCATTTTTCCAATTATCCCCATATTGTTCATTTTCTTCTAAAAAGACAATAATATTTTTGATTATATTTTTATCTACTTCGTTTTTATTTTTACTATTTGACTCTAATTTTTCTATATAAAACATCAAGGCATTTATATAATATTGATCATCTTCTTTTAATTCTTCTAAACGAAAGCCATTGAAATAGTTAAAGGCATCATCTACTCTATCTATTAGAGCAGATTTTTTTAATTTACTTAAATTTTCTTTCATATCTATTGTATTTAATTATTAAATTCTTTTTTATAGTAGTTATATAATTCTTTTTTGGTTTTAATTCTATTGGTATATTGAGAATCTTGTGTGGTATAATATCCATCTTTTGTTTTATGGACATTCCCACCTTTTAACCACTCTTCAAATTTTTTAATTCTATTAAGATGAATACTTAAAAGAGTTTTACCTTTAATCATAAGTTTATTGTTCATATAGTTATCTATTTTGATTTTTAATTTTTTGGATTGCATATTCAACTGCATTACAATAAATTGAATAATGGTTATCTCTTACATAGTTGTAAAAATGTTCATAATAAATTACATCTTCCTGTAATTCTTTTTTTGTTGGTTTTTTTAAATACATAATTTAATTGTTTTAAAGTTAGTTGATAAGGGGGGAGTCGAACCCCCCAGAAAACCATTTTATCATTTAGAACATTAAGGCTATGTCTGAAGCAGTTAAATTGGTTAATAAATGATGAACTAGTAAAAGCCAAGTAAACACAACAAGTGAAGCAAGAGCGATTAAAAATCCGTTAATAATTCCGTTTAAAAGTTGTCGAGTTTTCATATTGATTTAATTTTAAAGGTTATTATATTCTTTTAATCTTTTAGAGTAATTCGCCTCTTTATAACTTCTGTGTAAGTTATTAAAGAGCGTATATTGAGCGTGAAATAGCATATCCATTCCACAACCGCCAATGCGCCCATTTTCAGAAACTCCCGCAAGGGATAAAATATATTTATCTCTTATTACGCGTAGTTTATTTTTATAAGTGTAGGCAAGTTTTATATTTCTACTCATTCCAGAACGCGAAACACTTAAAACGCCTGTGTAATAATTCCCCTTAATTAATGCGTTTTTAATGCGAGTTAATTCGTTAGCATAATAATTGATATTGTCCTCCTTGTACTGCTCATCAGTATCAGAATAAATACCTCGTTTTTTAAAATCTTTAGTTCTTGCCTTGTTTATTTGTTCGGCAAGTTGTTGAATGTGTTTAGTAATCATAATAATAAATTTTAATTGTTTTTGTTATTTATCTTCTTCCAATTCTGTCGCTATATTTAAAGCTTAATAATAATAGTAATTGATTGTGCATTTCTTCAAGTTCGTCTTTAGAATTGATTGCATAATATTTTACATCTAACATCATTTTAACTCTTTCTAGCATTGCTTTCAATGATTCAACTGAAACATTTTTATACTTTTTTAAAATTGCTTTTCTCATTTGATTTGTAAATTGATTTTTCATGATCTTATTATATTAAATTTAAAATGTGAGTTATTAAAAAAGCTATCATCTTTTAATCTTCTTTCTTTTTCTTCTGCCTTTTTGTAATCTTCTTTATACTCTTTGTTTGTTATTTCGTGCCTTGTAGTTTCTGAAGATTCAAACCTATGAGGCGATAAAGTAGAGGAAAAATAAACCCCTCTTTGTTTTTGCTCTTTTAAAAGCGGTAAATAAATTTTTTTCATTTTAATAAATTTTAATTGTTATTATTGAGAGGGTTAAAACCAATCTGTTCTGTCTGCTGTCGGTTTATACTTTTTGCCCTCTCTCATTTTTCAACCTCTTTTGAGGGTTTAATTGTTGCTGACAAAACTAAGTTATATTTATTTAGTATGCAAATAAAATGCAAATAAAATGCATTTAACAGATTAAAAAAAGTTTTGTTTTACCCCCAATTTTGTTTATGCTTTTGGTTTTGGTGGGGGGTGTAACGCGAGGGAAGGGCAAGAGCGCACAAAGTCGGAAACTTTGCGGAACGTAGAACGTAACGAGGGGAAACCCCCACAGGAACGAGGGAAACCAACAGAGGCAACCCCTACCCCCTAGAAAAAAGCTAAAAAATCCACAAAAAAATTAATTTTTAGAGGCAAAACGGCTAAAAAAAATCGGTTTTAATTTTGGACTGCACATGCTGTAATATATATATAACCCGTTACCTCCACATATCTAATATTTTTTCGTATCTTTACAATAAATAAATACGTTATGGACGGATTAACAATTAAAAACGGAAGACTAATCAACATGAGACCGGACGGTATGTCTGGAATAGAACAAGCTTCTCTATATAGACAACAAATGAAGAAGCAATACAAGATTGACATGATCGCAGACGGTATCGAAAGAGCTAAAATGCGTGAAGAAGGCCGAAGTTATTTCGGTATGTAAAATACTTTCCCAAGTTAGTTGAGTTTTGGAAAAAGAGTAGTGAAAAAAGTAGCTGCTCTTTTTTTTTCGAGAAAACACATGTAAAATTTTTGCGTAAACTATAGTGATTCGTGTCGACTTTTTCAATTCGTGTCGACTTGGTGTCAACTTTTTTTAGCCTTGACACTCTCTAACTACTTGATTACTAATAAGTTATATTAATTAGTGTCGAAGTGTCGACTTTAACCTCAGTTTCTAGTAAAAAAAAAATAATATAAATAGAAAAAAAAATAAAAAGAAAGATAGGGAGTGAAACTTGACACTGTGACACTTTTTAATTTGAAAGTAATTGTATATATTTGTATATAATCAAATTTAATTTATTGTTATGGAACAAGGATACACGCCAAGGGAGTTGCACTTTGACTCTGAGGGCAGAAACAAACTCATAAGCGGAATCGCTAAAATATCAAGAGCGGTTAAGTCAACTCTTGGCCCTAGAGGGCAGACAGTCTTAATAGAATCACGCACACATACACACGGAATCACAGTAACTAAGGACGGAGTTACGGTTGCCAAGTCAATTGACTTGTTAGATCCTGTGGAGAACTTAGCGGTGAAGATGATGAAGGAAGCTGCAGACCGTACAGCCACGTCAGCCGGAGACGGTACAACTACCGCCATAGTATTGACGGAAGCGTTAGTTGAAGCGGGTGAAAAATACCTAAATAAGTCGGTAAATCCGACGGTTGTGATACGTGAAATCAATAAACACACTTCACACGTAATAAAAAAGCTGGAGAAACAAGCGAAAAAATTATCCAAGAAAAGATTGTTGGACGTTGCGACTATATCGTCGAACAATGACAAAGAGATTGGGAAAATAATATACGATACCTATAATAAAGTAGGGCAAGACGGACTAGTCACGGTTGAGAACTCACAGAGTCATAATACATATAGTGAGGTTACAAAGGGGATACGCGTTGAAAGAGGATATACATCGAACTTATTTGTGAACAATCAAAAGAAAGACGAGTGTGTGCTTGAAAACGTAAAGATACTTGTAGTTGATCAGGAGATAAATAACATTCTCAGTATTGAGAAGGTTTTGAAACCTATTATCAGTAACGGCGACAAACTGCTGATAATTGGAAATTGCCATAACAATGTCGTCAATACCCTAGCTGCAAATGTCGTTCGTAATGGCCTTAAGATATGTAATATCATGCCACCTCAGTTTGGTTACAAACAACATGAGTTGATGAGCGACATAGCACTAGCGGTTGGTGCCAAGTATTTCAGTGAGAAAACCGGTGATGATCTGTCATTGATTTCCACGGAGGATCTTGGGCACGCAGCCAAAGTAATTGTTGGTAGAGACAGTACGATCATTATAAGAGATGATAAAGAGATTGAAGAGATACCACAAAGAGTTGATGAACTTTGGGAGCAACATAAGAATACGAAAATAAAATCGGAGAAAGATTTTATACTTCAACGTATCGCTAGCCTCAGCGGAGGAATCGGAGTGATATACGTCGGAGGTAATTCAGATGTTGAACAAAAAGAAAAATTTGACCGCGTCGATGACGCGGTATGTGCAGTAAGATCTGCACTTGAAGAAGGAATTGTAGCAGGCGGAGGAGTGCCACTACTTAGAATATCTAAGGAAATTAATGAAGATGTTGAAAATGCAGAGGAAAAAGTTGCACTTCAAATATTAAAAGACGCATTAGCAGTTCCATGCAAACAGATATTGTTAAACGCAGGTGAGGAAGATGAAAGTATTACTTTACATATTCTTGATGATAAAAAAGGTTATGATGTAAAGAATCAAAAATTTGGTGATATGTATAAGTTGGGAGTGATTGATCCACTAAAGGTAACAAAAAATGCCTTGATCAATGCAGTTTCTGTTGCAACAACCATACTTAGTACGAACGCTATCGTAACTCTGGCTAGAACATACGATAGTAAATAATAACTTAAAACCAAGAATATGCCAATTTATAACGAAATATTTGAGTCTTTTAGAGCAAATAATAAAAAGCTAGAAGAAGCAATAAAGCTTTTGGAAGAAAACGGATTTATTGTTTACGATAAAGAAAAGAAATATGTATCCAGTAAATAAATATATTGTTGTTAGAGAAATAGTAGAAGAACACAAGACTGATTCAGGACTTCTATTATCATCGCAGGACGTTGACACCTATAGGTACAAGAAAGGATTAGTGTTGAAAGTAGGTAACAATGCAGAGGTGATTAAAGAAAACGACTCTATATACTATGACAAAGCAGCAGGACATAAAATATTACTACAAGATGAACAGCTCACAATTATTCAGGAGCGTGATGTTGTAGTTGTTTTGTAGCTTCGTTTATTTTTTTTATTGCATTCCTATACACCTTGTCGGTGTATGACACATTTTTATTGAACAAAGGGTTTCGCTCAGAAATCTCTTCTCCGTTCAGTTTTTTGTAGATAGTATCTATGATACGTCTCGTTTTGTAAGTGAGCTCATATAGTGTCGCTTGTTTCCCACTGCGCTTTCTCCATACATGTATCCAACCATCTCTCAGCATTCTGTCAAACCTATTAACATCCCAAGACATTAGTTCTTCATACTCCTTGAAGTCGGTTTTTTTAAATAGCTGTTCGCTATAAAGGAATAATAACATCTCAAGATCTGGAGTTGTTAATCCGTATTTTGCTTTTACCCAATATCGAATTACTCTCCAGTATTTTAAATAATCGTTTGTTGGCTCTTTTCTATCGTAGTTGTTTCTGATTGTTGATTTAATAGTTGTCAAGATTTATATTAGATTTAAAATTTTTTAAGAACGCGCATTTTTCATATTCTTCTTTTTCTTCAAAATAACTAATCATATGATCAATATCTTCTACATCAATATATTTTTCGGTAGGATCGAAAGGTAATATAACTCCATCTAGGAAAAAAGCCACGTCTTCTATTGTATGTTGACCTATTAACAAAGCATACCCCACACACATTCCGTCGTCGTATGTTTGTAAAAAATCATCCATAAAATAATTGTTATCTTTGTAAAGATATTAATAATTTTAAAATCTTAAAAATGAAACAAGGTTACAACGATAGACTTGACGAGTCACTAGGAGGAAGACACAAAGGGCCACACTCTCAATCAATGAAAGATCGTAGAGACGAGAGTAAAGCAATGTCTAAAAAAATGTACGGACACGCGTATGGAGCAGACAAAGGAATGTCTTACAGACATCACCACCCGGCTCACGTACACAATGTAAAAGGACATTTATCTTCTTTAATTAAAAAGTAATGGCTGGAGGATTTATTCAAAAGGCTTTTGCTAGAGCAAAGAAAAAAGGAACATTAGGAAAATGTTCGGGAAAAAAATTAGGTAGCAAGTCATGCCCGAAAGGCTCAAAGGCATATAATTTTGCTATGACATTAAAGAAACTTAGAAAAAGAAAATAGTTATGGGTAAATTATTTGTAAAATTAGGAATGTGGATTCAGCTAATGTGGTGTAAACTACTATGTAGTTGGAACGCCCTAATGGTAAAATTAACAGTAAATGTTGATAGTTGCCCTAACGAAATGTGTAAGTGTAAATAATGAGATCAAGAGGATTAGGTGATACTGTTTACAAGGCAGCTAAATTAATTGGTGCCGACAAGGTTGCGAAAGCTTATGAAAAAGTTACAGGCAAACCTTGTGGTTGTGAAGAAAGACGCGACACTCTGAACAGAATACATCCTTATAAATAATATAAATAAATAAAAAATGGCGTATCAAAAACTACAAGCATATAGAGCGGCAGCGGTCACACCAAGTGACACGATAGATATTCCTTCAGTTTCAACTGCTACAGGAAAAAACTTTGGCTGTGTATTATATGTTGGAACAGCAGGTGATATTAGAGTATTAACCGTAGGTGGAGACACCGTGACATTCGTGGGGATTAACACCGGAGCATTTATTCCGGTTCAAGTTAAAAGAGTGTATAGTACCGGAACTTCTGCTTCTAACATATTAGCACTCTGGTAAGATGCCTATACAAATTTGCATAGGTAACTATATTGGAAGAAATATCCCGGCAGGCTTTCCTCCCCCAGGAAGTGACGAGATTGTATCAGAGGTTATGGTTCAAATGGTTGATGAAGCGGCTAGTAACGATTTAATAACAGAATAAGATGGCAATAAAATTTTCACAATTTGTAGTAAAAACAATTCAAAGCGATGTAGATTATATCGTTGGATATAAAGGGGCTGATAATGTTCAAATTACCCCATCAGATTTTATCTCCGCATCTCTCGGTGCATACCTACCTCTAGCCGGTGGTACTATGACTGGTAATGTTATTTTTAATGATGGTGTAAAAGCTTTATTTGGTACAGGTTCAGATATGGAAGTATTCCATAATGGTAGCCAAGCGTATATAGAAAATTATACTGGTGAAATGAACTTTACACAGCATCTTAATGATGGAGACATGAGATTTAAGGCTGATGATGGTTCTGGTGGAACAGCTACGTATTTCTTTTTAGACGGTAGTGCTGAAAAAGTTAATTTTAATAAAAACACAGAACACCAAGATGGTGTAAAAGCGCAGTTTGGTGATAGTGGAGATGGAAATATTTATCATAATGGTAGTGATTTTAGAATAGAAAATGATACAGGAGATATATTAATACAAAACTTTGTTGATGACAGAGATATTAAGTTTTTGTGTGATGATGGAGGTGGTGGAACAGCTACATATATTACTATTGATGGTAGTGGTACAAGAACTTTATTTTCTCAAAATATAAGATTAGCAGATGATGTACAATTAAATATTGGTAGTTCTGATGATTTAAGATTAGTACATAGCCCTGATAATAGTTTTATACAAAACTTTACAGGAGATTTACAAATACAAAACAATGCTGATGATAAAGATATTTTATTTAGATGTGATGATGGTTCAGGAGGATTAACAACATATTTTTATTTAGATGGTTCACAAACAAATGTAAACTTTCAAAAAGACGCTATATTTGCTGATAGTGTAAAAGCACTGTTTGGTGGCTCTGGTGATTTACAAATATATCACGATGGTAGCGATTCCTATGTTCAAGATACCGGAACAGGAGATTTAAAACTGCAAGGAACTAATTTAAGGTTAAAAAATGGAAATGGGACTAGCACTTTTTTAGAAGCTCTTTCAGGTTCTGCTGTTTCTATATATCATAATGGAAGTAAAAAGTTTCAAACTACAAGCACAGGAATAGATGTAACAGGGACAACAGATACAGACAATTTAACAATAGCAGGAGCGCAAGGATCAAGTGGTGATGTATTAACCTCTACCGGTAGCGGAGTTGCTTGGCAAGCCGGCGGCGGCGGAGGTGCTACTGATTTAAATGGTCTTTCAGACTGTTTAGTTGATACTAGTGCTACTTCAGTATATCTTGCAAATATTCCAGCTAGCTTAAGTGGTAGCCCAAATGCTAATTTAGTTATCGGTTTGAATGCTGGTAACGCTATAACCACTGGTGGTAATAATACGCTTGTTGGTATTGCCTCCGGTCTTACAGGTTCAGTTATAGAGAAATGTACATACATAGGAAAAAGCGCAGGCTCTGGATCTACAATATGTGCGGACAATGTTATTATTGGTTATCAATCAGGACTTTATAATAATAATAACAACTTTAATGTTTATATAGGTAGTGATTCAGGTTATTTAAGAGGTGATAGGAATGTTGGTATAGGCTATAAATCATTTAACACTTTTGTCGCTGATATAAATGATAGTGTGGCAATTGGTTACCAAGCCGGGTTAACCGCAACTAGTGCCGCTGATGATATTGTAGTTATAGGTAAAGAAGCGGGTAAAACTGTTCAATCAATAGGAACTGTTGCAATCGGTTATGAGGCTGGTTATTCACATACTACCGCTACAGGTTCTACTTATTTAGGTTATCAAGCTGGATATGGAGTAACTACTGCGTGGCGGAATACACTTATTGGGTATCAAGCTGGTGCAGATGCTAGTATGGTTGCTGGTGGTGTTACCGCTATAGGTTATCAAGCAGGTTACGAATTTGAAATCGGTGATGGTGCGGTACTTGTAGGGAGACTTGCAGGTGGTAGCAATGGCTCAGCAAAACAAGAAACAGTATTTGTTGGAGATGAAGCAGGTAGATATATTTCATCAGCTTATAATACAGCAGTCGGCGCAAGAGCTTTACAAGGCGGAACTTCAGGTGGTTCTTCAGCATCTTATAATACTGCTATTGGTCGAATATCAATGTATCAAATTACAACAGGAGATTTTAATGTTGCGGTTGGTGCAAATTCAGGTGCAGCTACCACTACAGCTGACAACAATACACTTATAGGTTATGAGGCGGGAGAATCAATTACCGAAAGTCCAGATAATACATTTATTGGTTATCAATCTGGTATAGTCTTTAATAATACGAGTGGTGATGGTAGAAATGTAGGTGTAGGTAGTACATCTGCTGGAGCTTTAACTACCGGTATTTATAATACATTTGTAGGTTATGGCGCAGGAAATGGAGGCGGTGGTACAAGTGCCACAGTTACAACGGGTAATTTTAATACTATGGTTGGCTATCAAGCCAAAGGAAGTGCTACTAGCGCATCAAATCAAAACAGCTTTGGATATAATGCTGCTTGTAGCGGGGATAATCAAATAACACTAGGTAACACGTCTATTGGAACTATAAGAGCGCAAGTTACTTCTATTACCGCTATATCTGATGAAAGAGATAAAACAGATATTGAAACATTACCTTACGGATTAGATTTTGTAAATTCTTTACAGCCGAGAAAATTTGTGTGGGACAACAGAGCAGAAACTGATGGAGATGGTAATGAATTTTTTAGTGCTAATAAAGGTAAAAAAGACATCGGGTTTATTGCTCAAGAATTACAATCAGTAGATGATGAATACTTAAATTTAGTTTATGATGTAGATCCAAATAAATTAGAAGCTACATATGGTAGGCTAATACCCGTACTTGTTAAAGCAATACAAGATTTATCAGCAGAAGTAAAAGAATTAAAAGTAGAAGTTGATGCGTTAAAAGCATCTTAATAATTTAAAAATAAAAAAATGTATAAAAACACAATAACATCAGATAACACTCCTGATTCACACAAAGCAGTAATTGCAGGGCAGATTGATCAGCAGTTAGCACAAGCAGCAGCAGGTGAAAATTTAGATGGTATAAAACAGCATTTTAAATGGGTTTTATCTAACGACTTCTACAAGAATGAGTTAAGCGCAGATAAAATTAGTTCTATGGAATCTTATTTGCCTGCTAATTATGCAGACGATTACGAAGATTTGCCAAGTTAAAATTACTTATATTTGCATTTATGAAATACACAACAACAACTACTTGGCATCCCGACTTAATCGTCGAATATAAATATGTAGATACTAAGTAAAATGGCTCAAAAAATTAGCGAAGACACAAACGTAACATTAGACCTAAAAACAATAGGAATAATTATGGGGGGTGTCATAGCTATAGCCACTACTTATTTTACTATCTCTAGCGGTGTAGCTGCTAACACAGAAGATATAAATGCCTTAAAAAACAACAGCGTTAACCCTGTAGAATTTCAGTATAAAGATGAGCTGGTGCGCTCGAGCATTCTTCGTATAGAAGAAAAAACTGACGTATTGAATGAGGATGTGCAAGAGGTAAAAGATCAGCTTCAGAAGATAGACGAAAGGCTCTACCAAATTAGTAAACAAAGATGAGATGTGCGATAATTGCCTTTTTCCTGACATGTGCAAGTTTTGCTCAAACTGATATTGAAGTCATACAGTTTAGCGCCTCTTTTGTAAAAGATAAAGAAATATCTATGAAGGGTTTTAAATACGAAACTAAAACTTTGTATATGTCTCAAAGCCCTGATATGTTTACCGATCATGATGTCAAATACATTCCCACTTTAATTTTATTATATAACGGCGAGGAATATTTTAGGATAGAATCAGGAATTTCTTTGACTTTGCCTGAAGACTCCAAAGCTCAATTAGAAGAAAAAATAGATGAAATTATAGCTAGTAAATTTTAAACACTTAAGAATGAAAAAATTAATCACATTTTTATTGGTACTATGCGCTACATTAAACGTAAGCGCTCAAGAAAAAGACAACTTATTTAAAAAAATATACAAAGAACTATTTAAGTATAGCACTGTATATATTGCGGGTGACATTGACAATCCAAAGGAAAACCCAAAAGATTATTTTGTAAGAACAAATCCTAATGGTAATTTGTATTCTGCGCCTGTTGTAGTTGACGGAACAGAATACTATGACTTTGATTACAGGTATGGCTTTGGAATACGCAAACTTGCAAGATTCGATTATGAAATAAAAGGCAAGCATTACTATGATGGAACCGAAAACAACATTGGCCTGTCCGCTACAAACTCACCGGTTAATGGATTGGAGTATACGTTTCATTTTGAAAAAGAAAGATCAAGAGATGAGGTGTTTACTAACCACAGATATTTTCTAAAACACAGTGGGCAGTTTCACGTTGTAAAGCTCGAAAGCCGCGAACAAGGAAGGGTGGATTTTAACTATAAATCTGCAGAGGTTAGAGCAAAACTACCAATTGGTAAAAAATTTAGTGTATCAGCCGGCGCAATCTTTCGTACGCATGAGCGCCCATACGGATATAATCCTGTTGAAATATGGCTAAACGAAACTAATTCTGATGGTCAGATTATTAACCCTTGGTACACATTAGGCTTTCAATATGGATATGATGATATTTATTACACTCAAGAAGATCAGTTTGGAAATGAAATATCTGATTGGTACTGGATAAATCCTGAAGGAGAAGTTGTTGCCCATACGGATTTAGAATTTAGAGACACGGTTTTTGCTGACCTCATGAACAGATATAATCATGAAATTTGGGATGATTTAGATGCATTTGGTGTGGTAAGCCCAATTGTCGGTTTTGACTTCTATCATTACAAGCGTAACTTTTGGCTTCATGCTTTTGGATCTTATCTGCTTCCCTATCACAAATATGTAAGAGGCGATGAAGATTTTAGTTATTTAAATAGAAATAATTGGGGTTTAGGGGGATTAAGACAAAACGCTGAATTAGAACAATGGGAAGATTGGCAAGCCGGAATTTCATTTGGATGGAAAATATCAAAAAGCATTGGGGTGTTTGTTGAAGGCGAGTACACAAGGTTTTGGGATTCTGAAATATATCAATCATCAATCGGTCTTAACTTTAGATTGTAATGCACAATATTCCTAATGATAAGCTGTTGCACTTCTTTTGGGGTGGCGTCACAGCATTCCCTTTAATATATTTATTCTCAATTTACGGATTTATTTTTTCCGTAACTTTGTATGGAGTAAAGGAAATTATTTACGATTGGTGGATGGGTAAAGGAAATCCGGAGTTTATGGATTTTATTTACTCTAGTATACCAGCTGTATTTTATATAATATTAAAATTAAATTTATGAATAGAATCAGTGATCACATAACATACGCAGAAGCTATACACTCAAATACTGCTAAAAGAAAAAAAATTGACAACACGCCAAATCCTACTCAAATAGCCGCAATGGCAACAGTAGCGGAAATGGTGTTTGAGCCTTTAAGATCTTGGGCTGGTGGGCCTATAAAAGTAAATTCTTTTTTTAGGTCGCCATCTTTGAATGAGGCTATTGGCGGGGTAAGTTCCAGCCAGCATTGTAAAGGTCAAGCAATGGATTTGGATGATGTATATGGATATAAGTCTAACGCAGAGATGTTTATGTATATACGTGAAAACTTAGATTTTGACCAATTAATATGGGAGTTTGGAACGGATATGAATCCCAATTGGATTCACGTGTCATACGTTTCCAAAGATGAAAACAGAAACAGATGCTTAAAGGCATATAAAGAGGATGGTAAAACAAAGTATAAAGTAATATAAATGAAAGTAATTAAGGGGATAATATGTGTCTTGTTTTTTTGGTTATTGGCTGGTTGTAAATCGTACACTCCCGCCCCTAAAAACACTATTAAAGTTTTAGCAGTTACTCATGAAGGTGATACCATTCAGCTTGATGTTAACTCACTAAGGCCTAGAGTATATCAAAATATTTACCACACTTATCCTTACTATCATAGTTACTGGAGACCATCTCCTTATTATGGAACATGGGGTTGGGGTAATTATTATTATACAAGGCCAAGGCCAGCGGTAACTGTACCTAATATACCAAATGTAACATTACCAAACACTAAACCTACAGGCACATATAATAAACCAGCTGATGTAGGAACAGGATCCTCATTGAGTCCTAGCTTGGCTAGACCATCAAGTAACAACAGTAGTAATAGTAATAAAAAAATAAATTAATATGAGCTCAAAAAAACCATTCAAAGACACAACTGTTGGGCAGCTTTTATTTGGCGCAGCTTCTGTAATTAATCCAACACTAGGAAATGTATTACAAGGGGTTACATCGCCAAAAGAAGCAATAGAGGCTATAACTAAATCTGAAGCCCCGGCTGACGATAAAATTAAATTACAACAATTAATCTTCGATCAGCAGAATAAAGAAATAGAAGCAATAACTTCAAGGTGGAAAGCAGACTCGATGTCTGATTCATGGATGTCGAAAAATGTACGACCACTAGTATTAATATGGTGTATAGTAGTTTTTTCATTTGCTGGAATATTAGACAGTGTTGAAACTATACCATTTACAATACATGATAATTGGAATTCAACATTTGAGAATGTGATGATGGCGGTCGTCTTAGCCTATTTCGGAGGAAGGTCGAGCGAAAAAGCAATGAGTATATTTAAAAAGTAATGGCAAGAAAAATAATAAATCCAATTGAGTATAAGAAAGCTAGAAAAAAAAGACCTGGCATACACGCTAAGACTAAAACTAGTAAATTAAAAAGTAGTAAATTGTATAAGAAATTATATACAGGACAAGGATAATGGCAAAAAAAGGAAGAACAAAAGGAAACAAAATATGTCCAGCTGGAATTGCCTGGGCAAAAAGAACATTCGATAGATACCCTTCAGCATACGCAAACATGGCTGCAAGTAAATATTGTAAAGATCCTAATTATGCTAAGAAAACAAAAAGAAAATAAATAAACAACAACAGTGAAATTATGAAAAAATTAAAATTAAGCGCTATAGAAAAACCTAAACTATTTTACAAAAAACCTAAAGATGTAAAAGAATACTTAGCGGCAATGAAAAAACAAAACGATAGTCTGAGGAGTTTACCCGTAAATGATCCATATCATTTACCAACTTTTGAAGATTCGCCAGAGGGTAGAAAAAAAAGAGATAAATTTTATACCCCTTCACCAGATAATAAAAAGCTTAAAAATATTCAGCAGCTAGGAAAAAAATTAAGAAAAAAATATTTATAACAATTAAAAATTAGAAATCATGATGAGACCACCGATGCTTAATGCAATCCAAAAAGTAAAACTGGCAATGGGTAAAAAATTGCCTAAATTGTCTATGGAATATCCTAAATTAAATAAAGGGTTTGAGGCTTTGCCTGTAAAAGCTCAAGAAAACATAATGAAAAATAAACAACCTAAATTGGGTGGTAGAAGAAAGAGGTAATGGGTTTTAGCTTAAAAAACATTTATGAAGTTTTCGGACACAATAAAGAGTTCTCCAATGGGGATAGAATTGTTGTGGAAAAAAAAATGTCTAAAAATGTTTTAGGACAAATAAATCCTAACGGCGTTATTGAAATTAACAAAGATGCAACGCCAGCAAATAAACGTAGAGCTGTAAAGCACGAGCAAGTACACCTTGACCAAATTAGATTGGGGTTGCTTCATTTCGATCATAATAATTATTATTATAGAGAAAGCATCACGTCTCCAATACAGCGTATACCAAGTAGTAAAATTAATACCTATGACAGAACTCTGCCATGGGAAATACAAGCGCATAATGGGGGAATTAAAAAAATGGGTTAAACAAAAATGGGTTCGTATTGGCACTGATGGTAAAATCAAGGGGCCTTGCGGTACGTCTAAAAATAAAAAGAACCCGGATAGATGTTTGCCATTAGCGAAAGCAAGAAGATTAAGTAAAAAACAATTAGCAGCAACAGCTAAGAAAAAAAAGAGACAAGGCAAAAAACGTCAGTTTGTTTCTAATACTAGAGCTGCAAGAGTAAGAAACGCATAATATGGCTAGTAAAAAAAACATGCCCTGCAATAAAGTAAGGCCGTCGACAAGACCAGGTAAAAAGAAAATGGTAAAAGCGTGTGAGGGTGGTAGAGAAAAACTAATTCACTTTGGAGCCAAAGGTTATGGACATAACTATTCTGCAGCAGCAAGAAAAAGCTTCAGGGCTAGACATAAATGCGGAACAGCAAAGTCAAAACTAACAGCTAGATACTGGGCGTGTAAAAAATTATGGGCCGGAAAAGGCGGTAGCACCAAGTCAAGCCCTAAAAGCAGACAAGGAAAATATTAGTATATTTGTAAAATATTTAATAACATTTTAAAAAATAAATTATGGCGATTATACCTAACTCACAAAAATTACATACAGTATCATCTACCGTGGATACGACTGATAGGGGATCAGCAGAATTTCAATCTCAAAGAGAAGTCTATACAATGCAAGACGTTATTGATACTGTTTCTGCAGGCAGCAGTTCAACAGATTTAAAAAATTTGACAGTGACACTCTCAGCGGCTCAACTGCTCAGCTTAAATGGAGGTGCAGAAATTCAGCTTATTCCGGCACCAGGTGCAAATAAAGTAATAGTAGTGGAAAATGTTGTTCGGTTTTTAGATTTTAATTCAGTAGCATATAATTTTGCAGGAGCTTTAGGTCAAATTGTTCGATTAAAACAAGGCGCTAATACGGGAACTAATTTACCTAACAATTATTTAAATGCAGCAGCGGATAATTTGGCATCAGGTAGCGGTGGGTTAAACCCTTCAGTTAATACAAGTGTTAGTATAGAATCAACTTCTGGAATAACAGTATCGCAAGGAGATTCTCCTCTAAAGTTTTTCTTTTTGTACAGAGAGGTAAGTTTAACGTAATATAAAAATAAATAAATCATGGCAGTAATACCAAACGGACAGAAATTTCATACAGTATCATCTACTGTAGACACAACTGACAGAGGATCTTCAGAGCTTCAATCTCAAAGAGAAGTCTATACAATGCAAGACGTTATTGATACAGTTGGTGGAACAGACTTAAAACAGACAACAGTAACATTATCAGCTGCTCAGATGCTTACTTTTAATGGAGGTGGAGAAGTTGAGATTCTTCCGGCACCAGGTGCCAATAAAATGTATGCTAGTGTTGAAGCTATGATGTTTGTAGATTTCAATTCGGTAGTATATGATTTTGCAGGAGCTTTAGGTCAAGTTGTTCAATGGAAACAAGGGGCTTCTACAGGTTTTAGTTTAAACTTCGGAGTTTTAAATAGTGGAGCAGATGCTTTGCAAGATTTTAAATCAATAAATACAACAGCTTCATTTAATTCAAGTATTAGTATACAATCAACTGCTGGAGTTACAGTAACGCAAGGAGATTCTCCTGTAAAGTTTTCAATTATTTATAGAGAAATAACATTTTAAAAAATAAATTATGGCTATTATTCCAGTTGGACAAAAATTTCATACATTAACTTCATCAACAGTTACTTCAGATTTAGGATCTGCAAGAGCAAATAGCGGTAGAGAAATCTACACTATGCAGGACATTATTAATACCGTATCTGCAACCGGCGGATCAATTGATGGTTCAGGTGTACAATATGCACTACCGGTGTTTACAGATACTAACACTATAACTAACCTACCACTTGGTACAGCTGGGCAATTTCTACAATCCCAAGGGAGCGGAGCAAATCCTACTTGGGCAGCCGTAGATTTAGCTTCTGTTGGAATAAAAACAGGTACTGCAAACACAGGTATTGGTTCAAGTGCAATGTCAGTAATTGAAGCAGGTGCAGAGCAAAACACCGCATTTGGATTTGAAGCTTTAAAATTAATTACCACTGGAGATCGAAACGTAGCGATAGGGGCGAATGCAGGAGCAGCTATTACCACCAGCTTTAACAATATTTTAATAGGAAAAAACGCTGGGACGGCTTTTACTTCTAGTAACCTTACGGCTATAGGAACTGATGCGGCTAAAGCCCTTACCACATCTAGTCCTAACACTGCTTTAGGGTATTTTTCCATGGGCAACTCTACAAGCGGTTCTAATAACACTTGCCTAGGACATCAAACAGGGGTAAACTTATCGGGAGATCATAATATATTTATAGGCACTAGTTCAGGATATGATACCACGGGGAGTCAAAATGTTTATGTAGGTAGTTTTACTTTTGACGCTAGTAGTGGAAGTAATAATATAGTTATCGGTTATGATGCACAGCCATCAAGTGCAACCGTTTCTAATGAAATAACTTTAGGAGATGCTAATATTACAACGCTGAGATGTGCTGTTAACACTATTACGTTAATATCCGACGAAAGAGATAAAACAGATGTTGTTGATATTTCTTATGGTTTAGAGTATGTAACGTCGTTAAAACCAAGACAATGGACATGGAGCCAAAGACCTAGAACACGTGTAGTAGATCCAGTAACTAAAGAAACTGAAGTAGTAACTAGTGCTAAAAATGGAAGTAAAGACGTGGGATTTGTGGCGCAAGAATTACAGAGTGTAGATAACGAATTTTTAAGATTAGTTAACGATTCTAATCCAGAACATTTACAGGCCTCATGGGTACAATTAATTCCAGTGTTAGTAAAAGCTATTCAAGAATTAAAAGAACAACTAGACAATAAACAAGATAAATAATAATTAAATACAATCAAAATGAGTGAACAAGTAAAAAAAGTAAGCGAAGAACATTTAAGTAAACTTCAAGAATTAAACCAAAATTTTGCCAATCTTCACAAGCAAGTAGGAGATTTAGAGGTAAGAAAACATCAAGTGCTAGTCGCTATAGATGGTCTTAGATCTGAATTCAAGTCTTTTGAAGCTGAGTTAATTAAAGAATACGGTGACAACGTAGTTATTAATTTGGAGAGCGGCGAAATAAAAGACAAACCAGAAGATGGCGAAGATAAGTAATTTAATAGCCTACCCTACAGTTGCGGCGCAACTAGGAGATTATGTAATAGGCACAGATACATCCAACAGCAACGAGACTGTAAACTTTACGTTGCAGTCTATTGCTGACATAATTCCAGCAGACACTCTTGCAGAGGTTTTGGCTGCAGGAAACACTGCTACTAACAACATAAATTTAACAGGCAACATTACTTTAACAGGAAATCTTTCCACATCGGGCACAATAGCTGATAGCAGTGGTGACGTAGGTGTGGCGGGACAGGTTTTATCTTCAACAGGAACAGGAACAAATTGGGTTAACAATGTTGACGGTGCGGGTACTTTAAACACTTTAGCTAAATGGACTCCTGACGGAAACACGCTTGGCGATAGTTCTATAACTGATGATGGCACAAGTGTTATTGTAGCCAACGACATATATTTACAAGGAAGCACGATTCATATTGGTAATGCAGTAACAGATTCGGCTATTGTAAACGGGACAATGACTTTTTTACAAAATGCTAGAATTAACTCTACATTACAAGATGGAGGTGGAAACGCTGGTGGAAACGGCCAAGTGTTATCTTCTACAGTAACCGGAGTTACCTGGATAGATCAATTACCATCCGGATTAAATTTTCAAGGATCATGGGATGCAAATGCAAATAGTCCAGCTTTAGCATCAGGAGTAGGGGTTCAAGGGTATTATTACATTGTAGGAACTCCAGGAACCACAAACTTAGATGGAAATAACAGTTGGCAAACAGGCGACTGGGCTATATTCAATGGTACAGCTTGGCAAGAAATAGATAATCAAAATATATTTTCTGGTTCAGGTACCGCAAACACTGTGACTAAATGGACTGGTGCTCAATCATTAGGAAATAGCTCCATTACAGATGACGGTACAAGTGTTGTTGTTGCTAATGATACGTATCTACAAGGAAGCACAATTCATATAGGAAACGCTCCAACTGACTCAGCTGTTGTAAACGGGACAATGACTTTTCAACAAAACGCCAGATTTAATTCTACAATGCAAGATGTTGGTGGACAACCTGGAACCTCTGGTCAAGTATTATCTAGCACAGGAACTTCAGTTTTATGGAAAAGTGTAGTAGATGGTAGCGGAACAACACATAAAATTCCTAAGTGGGCAGATTCTGATACATTAACTGATAGCGCTTTATCTGATAATGCGGGAGCAGTTGCTCTTTCAGGAACAAGTTTTACCTCCACTACTAGTGCGAATCAAACATTAACTTCTAATACGGGGGCAATAACTCTTTCTTCTTCTTCTGATTTGAGTATTGATAGCGCAACAGTATTGCATTTAAATCAATCAAACCCAACTATTTCAATAAAAAACTGGGGGCCGGCAGTATTTGAAGAAAGTGCTTACTTCAAAAAAACAATATTAGACTCAACTGCAGCAGCGGGTACAGCAGGACAAATACTATCTTCTACTGGAACCGCTACTCAATGGATTAACAATTCATCGGCTTTACCGCTAGCAGATGGAACCAGAGTAGTTCAAGGCACTGTCACGTCAGCACAAATATTAAATATGTTTACTTCTCCAGTGGTTTTAATTTCTGATCCTGGAGGGAGTAAAATAATTGTAGTAGATTCGGTAGTAGTAAAATATAATTTTGTAACCTCTGATTATTCAAATATAGGATTTCCTAGTATTAAATACCGTGTAGTATCTAGCGGGCTTTTAGGAAACGGTGTAACAGGTACACTGCCAATGTCAGGATCTCAAGATAATTGGAAAATATTTACTGACACTAATACATCAACAGTTCCAGGTTCAGAAATAGTTGTTAGTACCGCACCACAAAACCCAACAGGAGGAGACAGTACATTGTTTTATAATATTAAATACAGAATTTTAAATTCTTCTGATTTAACAATAGACTTAACCTAGGGATAGTTAAATAAAATTTAATTTATTATGGATATTAGAAAAATCTCCATAGGCGCTGACTATAAGTCAAGCTCTATGCATTACTTAGTAGGTCAGTCTATATTAAACGGAAGCTACACAATACATTTAATTCAACAAGACTTATCGAATAATTCAATAAAAATTTGGATTGAAAAAAATAATGAGGTATTATTATGGAAGGAATTTAATTCCAATATGCCAATGGCTATTGAATATAATATAAACTTTTAATGAAGTCTCCACACTATTTTATTGTAAAACCTGTTAAGGGTAGAAGATATGATAATATAAAAAACATAGGAGGAATTGATTTTTACACAAGTGTTTCTCAAGAAGATCATACCGCATCCAATAGGTTTGCCGAGGTTGTCAGTTGTCCTCTAAATTACATTGGTGAAATACAAGCCGGAGACATATTGCTAGTACACCATAATGTATTTAAAATATATTATGACATGAAAGGTCGAGAAAAAAGCGGTAGAAGTTTTTTTAAAGATGACTTATTCTTTATTGATTACGATCAATTTTACATGTACTATCATAAGGGTAAATGGCAAACACACTCTAAGTATTGCTTTATAAAACCGGTTCCAGTAAGAAAATCAATTATTATGAAACCTGTTGAGGAAGAGCCCCTTGTTGGTATAGTAAAATACACCAATCCAAAACTAACCGAACTAGGTGTAAAAGAAAATGACGAGGTGGTTTTTGAGCCTGAATGTGAATATCCATTTTATATAAATGGAGAAAAGCTTTACAGAATGTTTTGGAATAACATAACAATGGTATTATGAAATCTTCAAAAGATTTAAAGATAGAAATAATTAGCGCAGGTAGAGAAGCTGTAGCGCAACTAATAAAAGTTGCAAAGGAAGATATTATCAAGTATGACAAAGATGATGAGTTGGCGGCAGACAGATTAAAAAATGCAGCGGCTACAAAAAAGCTAGCTATATTTGATGCGTTTGAAATACTGACAAGAATAGAATTAG
>MDSZ01068595.1_pt1 | contig 26737 bp, 16 predicted proteins | sample 811201 | NCBI WGS metagenome assembly MDSZ01 (sample SAMN05326647, study PRJNA326480) | marine metagenome | isolation source: seawater | place: Indian Ocean: North | collected 2010 | reverse complement strand
TCAGTATCAAGTTCTCGAAAGATTCCTATGTTTTCTTCTGCGGTCGTTCTCGCTGGTTTGGATTCTGGAGAAGTTCAATCTGCCTCATCGAAAGAGATGGATGCGAAAGCGGCTGAGATGGCTGCAATATACGGTTCCAATACGCCTCAACAACAAGAAAATCTCGGTGCTTTTGCTCCCCCAACATTCGCACAACGTTCGCTATCAGAGGGTAGTCAAGCAGCAGCAGCAGATGCTCTGGCTTTACTCAATGATGAGACACCAACGCCTCTCACTCAAACCACTGTTTCGACACCGAACGAATTGGTGAGTGACCTTTCTGCAACTCCGGTTCAAACCGTTGTCAAAAGTGGAGGTATTTCTCTTCCAGACGGAGTTTTGAATACCCCTGCTGCACCGTCGCCATCGTCGACTCCCTCTACGTCAACATCCTCCGGAAAGATGAACGTCAACTGTACGAAATGCTCTGCTGGTTTTTCAATTGAAATGCCCCCTGGCGTGAGCAAAGTGGTTGTCTCTTGCCCGTCGTGCAACACCGACATTATCGTTGGAAGTTGATTGGTCACTCCAACGGCAAAAACAGTTCAAATTGTCAAACATGTGAGGGATGGGTTCTCATAGTGTGAATTCATGGTTTAACCATGGTAGAGGGCCAACCGCGTTTGATTCGAGTCGGCCTTCCTCAAGGTTCAGACCCAAGAAAGATGGCTGTCGCCATGGTTTTGCTGATGTTTGTATCTCTTGCATCCCCCGCTGGGGCGGATTTATCAGTTTCAAGAAATGATTTCGGCGTTTTGGATGAGTTGGACGAAACTTTATCCAAAAGAACCGACAATGGAGAAGCCGCAGTAGCGGCACAAGGGGCTGCTGATGCGCTCAATGCTGTCGACTTGGCTCAACGCCCAGTCGATGAGACTGACCCACTTTCTCAAGCGAGTTCTTATTTTGATGGTTTGGAACTGCGTGATGCATCTCCGTACGAAGTTGACCACCCTCGGCCTTACGAATTCTTGATGGATGCATCAACCCAGCCAGATGGATGGCCGTATAATTTGTTTGAAACGCTGTTTTCGGTAAGTTCTCTAGGCTTGGATAATCCTTTGGGTATCGGAATAAACACCTATGCTGTGTACGTGAATTTTTCTTCAAGAGATAACGGACCGTCTCATGAAGCATGGGTTGAAGGAACATTCACTGGTGAATTGTTGGTGGGTACCGAAATTGTATTGTTCAACAATTACATCGATATTGATGGAGATTCAGTAGACGATTTGTCGGTCGGATTAACCATTGAGGGTATTATCAATCAGGGAGACGGGTTTGGTATCGAATTGGGTGAATGTGGCATTCCACCTTTGACCGTGCCTTGTGTTGAAGAATTGTGGATTCGCCCGACATTTCAATGGAAAGTAACTGCACTTGACCAAAGTGACTTTTTGTGGAACAATATGTCGCACCTTGAAGTAAGTTTGATGAAAGGATTAGCATTTGACCTAACTTTAGATGACTCAGAATCATATGCAGTCGTCATCGATACTCGTTTCACTCAACCTCCTCATGAATTTACCTTGGGAGTTGGACTTCAAAAAATGACGTTCAGTATCAATGCGGTAATTACCAACACTCTTGATTTCATTCTTTCCTTGACTTCTGGCCAAATTAATTCTTCATCATTGAGTTTGACATCCATTTCTGCTCCATACGCCATTCGCGCATCAAACCCAGACGCAGACAGTTCCAACCGCCAATCAGACTGTAATGATGGTTCAGGGTATTATGACCCAATTTCAGACCACAAAGCGCACAGCCATGAACACAAATGCGGCTTCGGCTTAGGGGTTGGGTTTATCCGATTTGATGGGTATGGAGGCGGTACTACTGCTCCGATATTGGAGACGGCATACATCGATGCCGGCTTCCATCCTGAAGAGGGCGAAACACGTCTGCCTAGTGAAGTCGACATTACGCTTCGTAACGACAACTTGGGACAGAATACATTTGACACTGTTGAGATTTTTTCCAATATCGGCTCAGATATGTTCCTGCATTATTTTGAAGACCGTTCCAATACAGCCGAAGGTACTTCTCCTTTTGGAAACACAACCGATTCACGCTCCTGGATTCGAGGTTTGCCATCAGGGTCGCTCCACCCTGACGAGATTTCAGCCATTTTTACCATGATTGGTGAGGAGCCCGGAGGAGTCGACCTGCCCGGAGATATTCCAGACCGTCTTTCGATGATTATTGCTATCAAGAATTTCACCGGAGACAAACAAAACAATGTTGATGACCCAACATTACCAGTCAATCCTGCCTCTCCACCAAACACATTGGTTGCCATCGTTGCCACCGAATCAATCGATTTACTCGAGTATAAATCGACGTTCAAACGAGGGGGTTATGCTGCAGATTCGTCTTCAATCGAGTTGAATATCGCGAATGTTCCAAAAGCGATTATTGTTGAAGGTAGTTTTCAAATTCCAGAAAGTGGCTTGAGTCGAGTTTCCTATGACAATCCGAATCTTAACACCATTGCCCAGATTTTCGATAACGCGCTCCTCACGGTTATCGAAGTTATTCTTGATGTAGGTGATGTTGTGAACGGTTTACCCGAATCAATAGTGGGTACAGCCGGTGATTCTGGTGGTGCAGTTCGTCTCAATTGCTACAATCAAGTGAAACAGAGTTTACCAACTTCAACACGCAGTCCGATGGAAATCGGTTCGGTATCCATTGCAATCTCAAGCAGTGACCAGCCATGGTTGCCGAACATCGACCATATCCTGCTATCAGAAGATACCAACATCGCCACAGTAAACGGCCGCCTTGGCCCACAAGAGCCTTTGGTTCCAGTCGCTATGAGCGCTCGCATTGGGGGAATTTCGAGTGTTAGCCACGATTATGACCCAATTAACGATATCCGGCATATGGAATTGAAAGGAATAAACGGCGGGCCACTCTTGATTGGACATCTGCTGCATAACGATGGTGACCTCGTCTCTGCGAATCAACAATCTGCAACGCTTTCAAACCGACCCAGTACATTCAACGTCACTCAAACTGCCGAAGCGCTTACCTATTCAGCATCTGCGCCAATTGGGACCATCACCTATGGTGGAAACGATGAACAGCAACGAAATGCAATACGTTTGAATGGTTTGCCTTCGTCGTTTCAAATAACTCTCGGAGATACAGTAGGGTACGTTGCTTCGACGCCTATGGAGTCGATTGAAGTCCAACTTACGAATGCTACTCAGCCACTTACTATGGACGGCGACCATTTCCGATTCTGGGTAAACGAAACATCCGGCGAAGCCAGTTTGAGTACCGCCATATCAGATGTAACCAGTTTACGACGCCTCTCGCCTCTAACTCCTGGTTCCAGTGGGCCTGAGGGCAACTCTAGAATCGAGCTTCTACGAGCGAGTTCAGTTCCGATGAATGTTTTACTCGAAGACGCATCAACCCATCTTGATTCGTTCAAAGGCATGAACGGGCGAATTGCAATCGACCCGTTACCTGCAAACATTACGGTTGCCTATCCAAGTGGAGTAGATTCTTCTGGACTAGAATTGCCAACATTTGATGATGGCGACGGGGTACAAGCTCTTTCCTTCTTCTTGGGCGACCTTGTCAACTTCGGTTCTTTGGTGAACGATTTGGTTTATTCAACGGTCGTTGATTTGGGAGGGATAGAAACCGGTACTGAGAACATGTCACTTGGTCTTGATTTGGTGACACAAGAGACATTCAACGTGACCATGGACATTGAAAAGGGTTCGAACATTAATGTTCAACCTGAATGGTCTCATGGTATTGGAATGGAAGTTTTCGAAGCATCCGTTGTTTCGTTTAACCTGTCTCGAATGCCAACTTTCACGCTTTCGAGTCGAGATGTCGTTCAGAATGCATTGGCAGATTACAAGATTACCAAATCGGAATATACATCGGTACTTGAAGCAGCCGAGCCACTCAACATTTCAAACATTGAGATTCTGCTTCTTGCACTTGAAGATGGAATCGTGCTTGACAATGAAATCGAGGGCGTAAACCTCAGTGTTTGGGAAGAACATGGTATCACTTTTGAGTTGCGTCGCTCATGGCACATGCGTTCGTGGCTCCCTAGTCTCCCTTCGGGACAAATTTTACTTGAGTACGATTTTCGAATGATTGGAGAATTGCCGGTTTACGAATTGGATATTTTCCTAGAACAATGGAAACCGAAACGCCAGCAATTTTCTATCATCATTAACGGTTTGGAGGGCCGAGATCTGCAATTCATTGTCGACGGTCTTGATACCAGTGCCCCACATAATGTAGAATCAAATGCAGTATTTTCGACCCAAGATAACCTTACTGTGCCTCGTGTGGCGATCGATATGCACTATGATTTAGGGACACGACTCGACTCGGCTCATGCCGTATTTATTGACAAACGAGAACTCAGCCGTGTTGAGGCTCTTATCGTTGGCGTACCTCAAGAAACCGACTTTTCAACCACGATTGGAGATATTTTCCTCATCGATTTGGTAGTACCTGCAGAATATCAAAACGATGGACACTCAGCAGAATCTTTAATGATTCAACAAATGCGATTTGTCGATGGCTTCTGGTGGCCAGCAACGGCCTTTATGCGAGACTTACCCGGTGAAATGCATCTTGCAGCACAGCCCAACACAGATTTTGACATCCGAGAAGAAGTATCGTTCCAAGGTATGATGGAGTTGGATTACCGTTCAAATACAGAAGACATGGACCTGTATCTGGAGGCAACAGGACGCTCGGTTGACACCAAGGGCGACATACTCATGCTTGCTGAGGATTTACCTTCAACATTTGTTCTTGAAACCACTGAAGATTGGGGTGTTCGCGTTGCGTCTTCTGGAGACGGAGTGAGTCGACTTTACATCAAGATGACCGATACTCCTTCAAGCCCAGGCGTAACCATCGACCGAGCTGAAATTATTGGACAAGACCTCAAATCTGCAACCATTCATTTTTACACTGGACCGTTCCAATACCCTCTCATTGTTCTGGATGATATTACCAGTGGTAGAATTGTTGCGAGTGCAGAAGCAACGGTAGAGCCGAGTTATACAACAGGTTTGCTAGAGGGTCAATCGTTCAACGGAAGGGCAGTTCTCCTCGATGCTCAATTCACTGGGATATTGCCCACAGCATCATCCATTGGTGTCAATGGAATGGTAACTGACCTTTCATTGGTGGGTTCTCTAACTGGAGACAGTGTTGAGACTAGACACATATTACTCGTTGAACCGATTACAACAATTGTAGCCAGTGGTTTGGCCCTCATTTGGTGATGTTATGATTGAAGATAATATTGCTTACAATGAACATGGAGACATGTTGGTTCATGAGGACGACATAGAATCACTCGGCCTTATGGACGTGGCTCGTTTACAAAAAATCGAATCGTTGGGATACACTCTTGACGAAGACGGGATTGAAACTTATGAGGACATGCAAAGGGTTTCCAAAGCCCTTCAAACTATTCGCCGCGAAGTCAGCCCAAGTCGAGTTGCACTTGCAGGGATTGTGTTTATGCTTCTCATTGGAGTTTTGATGAGCGGATGGTACTGGGCGCTTCCTCGTGATGCGGTGAATGTTGAGACAAAATATCTTCAACGAGGTGGCCATCTCATTATGTCAGAAATTCACAACACCGGCAGCAGGGATATTACCGATGTCTCAGTTGAGGTTGAATTCCGCTCATCAGAAGGAGAATTATTGGAATTTATGTATATTGAAGTCGACAGGATTGAATCCCATTCATCCGTGGCTGGTGACAACCTTGAAATGATGGTATTGGGTTATTCGGTATGGGATGAATACACGATAAAAATCGAGTTGAAATACACGAACCATGGTGGAAATGAGGTTATTGAGACTTGGAGTCATTCGGTTGGATATTGGAGTACTGAATGGTTTATTGACAAGGCTGAACGAACCACTTGGCCAAACTCTTGATTGAACCATCTGGTGTACAATATACCAATACCGATAAAACAGGAGCATATGAGGGAGTTGTATGCAGTTTAAGCGTTCGATGTTTTGGGCAGTTGCCCTAATCGCACTGTTTCTTCTGCAAGGTGCATCACCATTGGTCCAGCAAAGTGGTCAACCAAGTCAAACCATGAACGATGAGCATGGCATTGAATGGGTTCAGTTTGATTTGAGAGAAGGGACTTACCTTGATGCGGTAGGCTACGAGGATTTTTCTTCTCATGCCGAGGAGCGTCTTGAAATTGCCAAGAGTCGGATAGGCACTTTTGATTCTGTAGGTTTTCATGTTGAGCGCCCAGTTCCTTCTGAATGGATGACTCCTCGACTCGATTTAGGATTGGTGATCGTTTCAAATGAGGTTCTCATGCTGGATGTACGACAAAAAATCGGAGACCGTTCCGGCCTTGTCATTCGAGAGTTTATCGCTCCATCGGGGCTTTTGATTCAAGGTACACCCGACGCATTATCATCACTCCAATCCATTGACGGGATACTTGCTCTTCATCAGGTTCCTACTGCTTTGTTGGTAGATGAGTTGATTTTGGATGTTTTGATGCTTGAAGAAGGTGAAAAAGCACTTCTAAACACAACGATGAGAATTGAAGGTTGGCGAGATGAATTGGGACCGTTGGAAGGAATCAAGATTGTTGATTCACAGGGGTCAACTCTCGAGCAAAAAGTTTCTCAGATTATCCCATTGGCCTTCTCCGAATCTCATCAATGGGATGATGGACGGTACAAAGGCACGCTTTCAACCGAGGATATTTTGGGCGTTGTATCTCAACCTGCACTGCGAATCCTTCGTTTTGAGCCAATGTTCAGCATCGAAAATAATCAGGCGAGAACGCACATGAAAACTTCCCAAATGACGAGTTATTTTACAACTGATTTGGACGGTACCGGACAAATTGTTGCAGTTGCCGATTCAGGACTTGATGCTGACCATGGAGATTTTGGCTCAAGAGTGCTTTCCAGTAACGATGTCATTGGTGACGGTTCCACTGCCGATAAACATTCAGGCCACGGTACTCACGTTGCATGCACTGTGCTCGGTGACGGTTTCCGAGGTGGTTACTCAGGGGTTGCTCCATCAGCTGAATTGTATTTCCAAGCGATGGAGAACGACCAAACGGGTAATTTCCAATCCCCGTCTTTGAACTATTTGCTAAATTCAGCTTACTCAGCAGGGGCTTACACACATACGAATTCATGGGGTTCTTCGTTGGAAAGCAATCAAGGAAAGTACACTTCAGAGAGCGAAGATGTCGATGACCGTTCAAACTACTACGACCGTTATTACAACGGGCGAAACGGACTGACGATTCTTTTTGCTGCTGGAAACGATGGCCCAAATTCCGGAACAGTGGGTTCACCCTCAACAGCAAAAAATACCATTACTGTAGGTAACCATCAAAACCGATATTCAGGGGCTCCCAATTCGATTATGGATGGCTCTTCACGAGGTCCGACCGATGATGGTAGAATCAAGCCTGATGTACTTGCTCCTGGAGGTTATGTTCGGTCGTGTAAGGCACAAGAGGCGACAGATACCGACAGTTCAACTTGGTCCAATTCTTACTACCTGGAATACACTGGGACTTCTATGGCTACTCCGAATGCAGCCGGTGCTGCACTTATGGTTCGAGAATATCTTGAGGAAATTGCTCAACGTCCATCGCCACAAGGAGCCCTTGTCAAAGCCCTACTGATACTGGGTGCTCAAGATGTCGGTGCTCGAGATATCCCAAATAACGATGAGGGTTGGGGTCGAATCGACTTGCGGAATACTCTTGCGCCCACGTCCGGACAGGGGATATGGGTTGATGACCGCTCGGTGGTCTCTGGAACGGGAAATACCAAAACATACACATTCAATATCTCACAAGGAAATTCTGGATTTAAGGCGGTTCTTGCTTGGTCTGATGAACGCGGTTCACCTTTTTCAAGTACGCAACTTGTGAACGACCTTGATATCCAAGTCACCGACCCAAGCGGGCAGATTTATCTCGGAAATGATTTTGCGAACGGTCGTTCAACAACTGGAGGAAGTGCTGATGGCCTCAACAATGTCGAAGTTGTTTTGGTCGATACTGCCGAAATTGGAATTTGGACAGTTGTCGTCAAAGATTCGTACCACGGTGGCAGCAGAGCCCAACCCTTTGCAGTTGCAGTTATGGGTCATGGCGTAAATGACCTGCGACCAGACCCTATCGTTGTTGAAGAAGAATTCTCCATGTCGGTAACCATACCTCAAGTTGGGGATGAACTTCAATTGATTTCGAAAATTTTCAATGTAGGGAATGTACGTACCGGTTCCTTCGATGTCAAGTTGGTAGTTGATGGAGTCGAGATTGAATCGAAGAGTATTGACCTTGGAGCCGGTGCAACCAAGACCCTTTCATGGTACTGGACGCCTCAAGTTGCAGGACAATCATTGCTCTCGTTTGTCATCGACCCCGATGACACGATTGAGGAGATTCTTGAAGACAACAACCGGCACGACATTTCTGTTAATGTAACTGCTCCGGGGGTGAAACTTTCCGCTGATTCTCAAACTTTGATGTTGTTGAATACTTCACAATCGACCACTTCATGGTCTGTCCAACTCACCAATACAGCCTTGATTTCGACGAACGCGAGTCTCATTACTCAAGGAGTGATGAATGATTTGAGCGGTGAAACACTCACTTGGTACGTTGGTTCTAATGAATCGAATTTTACCCTTGATGGTCAAGAATCTGCTGAAATTATCGTTACTTTGGTTCATCCAGCCCCGCCCACTCCAGGCTTATACCGAATTGATTTGCTTGGTATCGACGTCGATAATGCAGTGACGTACCCTTACATGCTTTATTTTGAGGTTCCAGATTTACCGAATCTTCGACTGGAATACGATTATCAGATTGTACCTGTGTCCCCAGTCGACCCCACAAGTATCGACATTCGGTTGTTCAACATCGGCAATGCAAACATTGGATACGACTTGTTCCTGGAAGCACCTGCAGGATGGAGTGCCGGATTCGATACACTTTCAAGTGAACCCGGGGCGAGTTCAGGCTCTACTGGTTTGATCGAAAAAGGAACTCATAAACTGATTGGGATGTCATTCACTCCCCCACAAGTGATGACTGCTGCTGGCGCAGAACGTTTGGTACGATTGACTGCAATCTCTCAAACGGAAGTTGTTGAAAGCTGGGTCTTTGATATTCCAATTAAAGTAGAGACTATCAAGCAAATCGATATTGATTTGGAATCGAACATTGGCGTTCTACGACCCGATTCCTCGTTTACAATGCTGTTTTCTCTTGAACATCGAGGCAATATCGACTTGACATTTACTCCTTCTTTTGAACTTCCTTCTGGTTGGTCAATTTCATCGACCATTGAACCTTTTGAACTTCAATGGGCTTCATCTAAGAATCTTCTGTATGGAGTGACTGGAGACGGCACTGGTGTTGCTGGAACGGTGAAGTTTCATCTGGACAATGGTTCTGAAAGAATCACATGGAGCGATGAAATTAGTGTCGAAAATTTGGCTCAACCGACAATAAATTTTGTCAATCTCAAATACGGTGAAGAAACTTGGAGTACACCGTTTGGAGAGGGCTCTCATCCAACCGGTGTTCCCCTTGAGTTCACTTGGTTGATTGGAAACGATGCAGACGTAACATGGCAGCCTACGGCATCGGTTTCTTTGAGTGGTGGATTGTTTGGAGAATGTTCACAATTGAATCCAATCGGATTTGGTCAACTCGAACCCGTTACATGTACCGTCATTATTGCATCGTCAATGGAACCATTGAGCGAACCGAGTTTTACTCTTCGAATTTCCGGAGATGAAGTAGAAGCCACTGAAACAGTTGGCCTCTTAGTGGCAACGGTGAAAGAAGCCTCGTGGGTTCAAGATAGCAATGTTGCGCTTACGACCGGTACCCGAGAAGAACTTCAAGTGACATTAACCAATGCTGGAAACATTGCTTTCTCGCACAAACTTGTCATTGATGAATCAAAGGATTGGGATGCACAAATTGATGGAAACGATATCCTCAATCTTGAACCTGGAGAGTCTGCAAAGCTTCGGTTGATGGTTCGTGGCGATAGGCCAGGAGATGGCACGATACAGCTCTCTCTACAGGGTGCAGACGACATAACGAACTCGACATTTACCGTTCGAGTCACATCCATCGGAGAGCCTGTCGGTACATCGGGTGAAACACTCCCATTAATCGGAATATTCGCAGGGGTTTTTGTCATAATCCTGCTTGCAGGAGGAGCATTCCTTCTTCAACGTCAAAAACCTCAAAACAACACACAAATGGCTCCTTTGCACCAATTTTCATCTGCGACTGTAAAACCTGTTCCAACTCTCTCTACCCCTGAGCCGGCATCAACCGGCCCTATGTGTTGGTCTTGCCGCACAACAATTTCTGGGCCGATGCTTGGTTGTCCAGGATGCGGTGCTCGATATCACCGCAGTGGTCAGCAAAATTGCTCAGCAGATGAGCTTCAGCAGTGCCTTAACTGCTCTACTCCTTCATCTTCTTTCGTCGAAGCATGAATTGATAACTTGGAATCCTATGGATAAACATCTGTGGGTAGCCTTTTGATAGTATAGCCTCCACCGGGGGTCATGGACCCCCGAGAACCAAACTTCAGTCACGATTCAAAGCGTGCTTTTTTCCTCGTCGGCCTTCTTTTGTTTTCGTTAGCACCAATGGTAGCCCCAACTGCTCTAGCAGATGGCGCTCGTGATGCAAGTATTTCGATTCAAACCAGCCCTTCAAACGGACTTGAAGTCAACCCTGGTGAGGCTGGGGAATACACAGTTAGAATCTATAACAATGGGCCGACTGCGGTCACATTACAGCTTTCGACAAGTGAAGAAGCTACCCAAGAATGCGGACAATATTCATCCTCAATTCAACAAATTCCCGGCGTTGTGGAATCTGGAGACTTTGGTGAAACCACAATGAACATCACGCTCACCCAAGCAGCAGAAGGTACTTGCGACACCACGATTACTGCGAATGCTCAGGAAGCTCCTACTCCTCCGGATGTTGCAGGTCAACCTGCTACAGAAACGAAGACAGTAACAACGACTGCTGGCGATGGTTCTGGCTCGGCTTTGTTTGGTGTTGACCTTTCAATGAAGTTTGAATCGAAGCGTAGCCAACAGTGGGGGGGCGAATCTGAAATTGAATACGTCATTATCGTGGAAAACACAGGGCAGACAAACGAAACAGTTGCTCTCTCGGTATCTGAGGCCGACGGTAGTGGTTGTCAAAATGCAGATGACCTTACGGTAGATTTGGACGAAGATTCGGTGCAATTGGACCAAAATGAGACAGAGGAAGTCACGGTGTCTGTTGAAGTTCCAGCGGGACAAGAAGCGAACAAATACTGTTGGGAAATTACCGGAACAGTAACCAGCGATCCATCTCAAGAAGCAAAGGATGTAGAAGAATTCGATCTCACGGTTCCAGAATTGCACGAATGCAGCATGTCTTTATCCAAATCCAGTATGACTGTTGACCCTGATGCAGAGGCAACGCTTACTGCTACGCTCACCAATACCGGTAACAGCGACTGGTCGGTCAACATGGCCAAAACCGGTAGCAGAAGTGGTTGGGTGAATTTTGATGGGGCATCCTCCGGACTGCTGCCCTATGATGACGGCGAGGGTACCAAAATTTTCGACATCACAGTATCTCCTGACGATTCAGTGACAGCCGGCGATGAATCTGTTATCACAATCATTGGGAAAGATGGAAACACAGTCAAATGTTCCGAAGAACTTCGCGTTATTGTCGGGCAGTCTTTTGGTGCATCACTCTCTCTTTCGACTTCAAGCCTTTCAAATGTGGAACCTGGTTCGAACGATACCGCAACTTTGACGGTCAACAATCAAGGTAATGGCCCAGATAATCTGCGTGTATCTACGTCTGCTGTTCCTTCAGGTTGGAGCGTTCAACTCGATGCATCTACCGTTTCAGTCGGCTCGAAGCACGGTTCACAGAAAAGTGCAAACATCGAGGTGGTTGTGACTCTCCCTGAATCTGCTCTTGCAACCGAGCAGGTCGAAATTGTATTCTCAGTCTTGCCTGCTGGCGGTGGAGTTGCTTACGCAGAGGTGACACTTACTGTCTCTGTCAAAGCCATTCACGGAATCGAGGCTCAAGCTGACGCACTTGAACAAACTGGACGTTCCGGTTCGCTCGTTAAATTCCCAATCACGATTCAAAATACCGGCAACATTCAAGACAATTATCGTTGCATTGAGCAAGACCAAACCGCATCTCCCGAATGGGAAGTGCATTGTGAGGACAGTTCAGGAAATCTCATCTCATCCTCACAAGGCATCTCAATTCCGCCTCAGAGTTCCGTACAAGTGTTCATGGTCGTGAGTATCGACGGAGAGGAAGAACTTTCTTCGTCTCGGGTGACTGTACGCATAATCAACAAAGACGACTCAACCAATTCAGGTGATGCTGATGGCGACGGTCTTCCAGATAACCAACGTGAGTTTAAGCTGCTTGCCATCCTTTCAGACCGAGTATTTGCGATGGACGCACGTCTTGTTGATGGTGGATTAGACCAACGCTCAGGCACGGCAATATTGCCTCCTTCTGGAACTCAGACATACGGTTTTTGGGTCAAGAATACCGGCGATGGTAACGACAGGGCGGTTCTGGATGTCTCTGGTCTTGAAGGAATTGCAACCCGTGAAATAACACTTTATGGACTTCCTGTGGAAGGTTCCTTTGATGTACCAGTCGGCTTTGGAATTTGGGACCAAAACAACAGTAAATTCCTCCTCGATGCTTCAGGCGAGGCGATTGTAGGGGCTACAAAAAATGCTGCTGAAACTCAGATGTGTGAACTTGGGTATTGCGGTGGAGGTTACGATGCCCGACCGTTTGAAATGTATTTTGAACTGACTTTAACTGTTAATCCAGGAGCCGAAACTGGCGATGGAGGCGTACTTGAAGTGGTTGTACTGAGCACAAAAAATGCGGCAAATCGTTCCGGGGCGTTTGACATTTCTCTTGACGTTCAAATTCTCTATGACTTTGAATTCGATCGCGAGAATACCCTGCTAGAGACGGACATAATCTATACAGATGCCGATAAGGTGATTTCTGTCAATCTCACAAACACGGGAAATATCGAAGCAGATGTAGCCGTATTTACCTCAGAAGGATTCCGAGGTTGGCTGGTGAATCTGGATGAACCGAGTGGTGAAAACAACTGTGAACTCGAGGTGAAGGAATTTATTTGCACCATTGATGAAGGACAGACGATAACCATTGAACTAACAATCATCGCTCCATCTGGAGCAAGCGCTGATAACACATACAAGTTTACACTTTCAGCTGAACCTGTTGAAACCGGTGTAGTCGATCGAGTAAACCTTGAATTCACGATGAACGGAAAAGTCGATCCTGGATTCTTTGGACTTGGTTTGACATCCAGTCAAGTCACGACTTACGGTTCAGGATTCTTACTGCTTCTGCTCGGATTAATCATTGTTCGAACGGTGACGGGGCGTTCTCGTTCTTGAGAATAGATATTGGTTCGCAGTGGCCTTGTTTCTAAGTTGCAATTAAGCGGCTTTTCTTAAGGGTGTTTTGGGAATACTTATGGGGGTCCCTTAAGTCGGAACAAATGCGGAGCGTACGCTTTGCGCATGGGTGAAAAAATGTCCGGACTCGAATCGGTTCCAAGTGCGTACCTGTCCATCGGATTTTTGACGGTACTTGGCATCATCATGCCACTGACAAATTTCATCATTACCTGGGTGGTTCGTCCACGAGTAGATCCGGCCCGCCCTCACATCACTCGCTCCTACCTTTTGGAAGGTTATGAACGCGATCACAGCCTCTACCCTCGTCGATTGACAACATTTGAGTGTGGTAGTGAGCCGGTTGGAGACGCTATGATTCAATTCCATTTCCAATACTATTGGTACGCTATTATTTTCTTGGTTTTTGATGTTGCTTTCATGTTCCTCGTTCTAGGGGGCATGGTTGCTTCTGATGCGACATCACCCGGTGCCGCAGACAATGCAGTTTCTGAAGCCAAAAGTGCTCTGACATTACTCGCTCTTTTCTTTGCCATTATGTCTTTGGGTGTTTGGTACGTATTCCGTAAGCGAGGTCGCATTTACATTTGAGGTGATTTTATGCCAGAAGCAGGTGAAAATTTTGCAGCATTCAACAGTCGTGCACTTGTCGAAATGGTCGGAGGTGTCACCGACGAAGCACTCAAGGCAACTCGGATTAAGAAGTTCCTCGGTGTTTTAGCTGGAAGATATTTCAATTGGGCTGGTCGTAAATCCTTGTTCACACTCCACTTGGGAATCAAGTGTTGCGCAATTGAGATGGCGGCAGCAGCGACTCCGCGTTTCGACGGAGACCGATTCGGAGTGTTGTTCCGTTCATCGCCTCGTCAATCCGATGTGCTCCTCATCAACGGTCCAATCTCAAAGAAATTCGCCGACAAAGTTGTCCGTCTTTGGGAACAAATGCCTGAGCCAAAGTATTGCATCGCTATGGGTGAATGCGCAATATCTGGCGGCCCCTATTTCCAGTCGTACAATATCCTTGAGGGTGTTGACACTGTTATTCCAGTGGATGTCTACATTCCAGGATGTCCGCCGCGACCTGAAGCTCTTATCGATGGTTTCGGATTACTTCGAGAAAAAATCATTCGAATTGGTGGTGCTCCGAGCGTTGAAAGAGCCAGTGAAAAGCCAGTTATTGTGGGAGAGGACTGAAATGGTAGGTTCTGTTTCTGTGCAACAAAACACTTCTGCTGCTGAAGCTTGCCTTTCTGCTGTCAACGAACGATTTGGTGGCAGTGGTATTGAAGCATCGGTTGAGACTCACTCCAACGCCAAGAAATACTCTTTTCTGCGCATCATCTGTCCACCTCAACATTGGCTTGCTCTAGCAAAGTGGATGAAATACGATTTGGACGTCAATTACTGCTCCATGGTCACAGGGACTCATTTTCCCGATGGTCCGGATGAGCGTGGTTGGGAAGTGGCCTATCATTTCTTGAGGCAACCAATCCGCGACCAAAAACCAAACACTTGCACAGTCCACGATGTCGCTTCACTCTCTGGAAAAGATATTCCAATGGAATTTGAAGTATTTATTCCTCTTCCTCAAGGAGATTCACCATCAGTACCGTCGATTCAAAGCATTTGGGTCGGCGCAGATTGGAATGAGAAAGAGACATGGGATTTGGTTGGCATTAAATTTGAAGGTCACAAAAACATGCATCGTGTTCTCAATCCAAACGACAGCCCCGAAGGTTTCCACCCTCTTCAAAAGCAACACAAGATTCGATATCACGATCACAACGAAATGTACGATGATGCTCAAGGTTTCATGCGTAAGCCGGCGGACGAGGGCCGTGTAAAGTGAGGTATTATTATGGCACAAATGTGGATTACAATGGGACCTCAACACCCGATGACACACGGGCTGTGGACGTTAAGAGTCAAAGTCGACGGTGAAACCGTTGTGGACACTGAAGCCGAACTCGGTTACATCCATAGAGGTGTAGAAAAAATTTGCGAATCTCGTGATTTCACACAAGTCACACCATACTGTGACCGGTTGTGCTATGTGAGCGCAATGACATGGTCAAATTCGTACATTTATGCTGCTGAGGACTTGCTTGAAGCAGAAGTTCCTGCCCGTGCAGAATACATTCGACTTATATCTGCTGAATTGCAAAGGCTGGCATCACACCTCATGTGGCTAGGGGCATTTGGCCCTGACATTGGAAATTTAACATTGATGACATGGTGCATGCGTGACCGTGAGATGTTCCTTGACCTCTTGCAGGAACTTGGAGGTTCTCGAATGCATTACAACTATCCCCGAATAGGCGGTGTCAAGCGCGATATGCCAATCGGCTTTGCCGACCGAGTCGTTGCAAAGACGAAACTCTTTGAAAAGCGTCTTGATGAATACGAAATGATGCTCGATGAATCGACCATTTGGTTGGTCAGGCTTCAAGGTGTAGGATATGCAAATGCTGAATCGATGGTCGACGCTGGCGTTTCAGGCCCGAATGTACGGGCAGCTGGAGTGAACTACGATGTTCGATGGGCACATCCTTACTCGGTCTATGATGAAATTGATTGGGAGCCTGCCGTCGAGAAACCTACATCGGTCAAGGGTGCTGACTGCTACGACCGATATCGTGTTCGAATGGAAGAAATGCGTCAATCTTGCCGCATGGTCTTGGATGCACTCAACAAAATCCCCGGTGGCAAAAACACAAACTATGCAGCCGGTGACGAGATGATTTACACCAAAGCACCAACCCGTGCACCTGAAGGAGCAACCGGTTTCAGCAATTACGAATGCACCCGTGGCGCATCCCAGTTCTACATACAGGGCGGTGGCGAGGGCCGTGGTAAGAATCCATACCGTGTTTCTATACGCTCTCCTATGTTTATCACCATCCCCTATGTTGCCAAGACAATGATTGGATACAAAATTGCAGATATTCCAGCAATTATGGGTAGTTTTGACCCATGCATAGGAGAGACGGACCGTTGAGGTGATTTGCTATGGATGACATCTACGATTTACGCAGCATATTCCTCGGTAAAGACAGTCTTGTCCACACACTCATCACCGATGGGCTTGAAGGTACACCTCTTGAGGAAAGCTCAGCGGACCTCGCCTTTTTGGCAGGGACTTTCGCTGTCGTAAACATCGTCTTTTTGATGCTGTTTTTCAGCCAATTCGCGATTTTGTGGATTGAACGTAAGGCAGTTGCACGAATGAACGACAGAAGAGGCGCTACCACCGCTCTTCGCTCGCTATGGGTCGGCGAAAACGGCGTTACTGCAGGTGAATGGTGGAAGATGCTACCTTTTGGTGGAGGGATAGTTGGTGCAATCAACAAGTTTCTTAACAAGAAATTCGGCAACAGTGACGAGAAATTTGCTACAGTCGACCGAGTAAACAATCGCTCGTGGATGGGATATTCGATTCTCCCAGGTTTCTTCCAAAACGTGGCCGATGGGATGAAATTCCTGCTCAAAGAACACATGGTCCCTCGTCGTGCTGACAAACTCATTTTCGAAGTATCCCCCTTCCTCATCGTGTCATCTACGCTGCTAATATTGGGAATCATTCCGTTGTCAAGTGGCATTTATGCAACCAATCCAGACCTCTCAATATTGTATGCGATTGCAATTTTTGGTATTGCCCCAATCGGCGTTTTCTTTGCAGGTTGGTCTTCAAACAACAAGTACACGCTCATCGGCGGAATTCGTTCAGCAGCTCAACTGACCGCTTACGAAATCCCTCTTTTGCTCACGCTTTTGTCCGTTGCAATCCTTTCCGGGACATTCAACATCATCGAGAGCATCCACTTCCAGCATGCTGCAGGCTCTTGGAACCTTTTCCTCATGCCTCTTGGGGCAGTTTTGTTCCTTGTGACGATGATTGCTGAAGTTGAGCGAGTTCCGTTTGATATGCCTGAGGCTGAGGCTGAATTGGTCGAAGGATGGTGGACTGAATACGGCGGAATGCGGTTCGGTATGCTGTTTATGGCAGAGTACATTCGAACATACGCTGCCTGTTTCTTGTTTACGCACTTCTTCTTGGGTGGATGGCATCTGCCTTTCCAAGGCACCATTAGCCAAATTCCAGTGTTGGGAGATGCATATGTCCTCATTCCCGGTGCAATCGTCGTTCTTCTGAAGACATGGCTTGTCTTCCTTGTCGTGTTTGTATGGGCACGTTTCTCTTTGGCTCGAATACGCACAGACCAAATCTTAGAATTTGGCTGGAGAATGCTTCTGCCTCTCTCCGTTGTGCAAGTCGTTCTTTCAGCCATTTACCGGTTGTATTTCTTCAAACCAGAGAATCTCAATTATGCCGATGAAGGTGGCAACGCATGGGACGCTTTCGGAATTCCAATGCTTATACCAATCGTGACGACATTGTTTTGGGTCGGTGTTTTCTATGTTCTTCTTAACGATGAAGACAAAGACGCTGCGCCTGATAGAATGTACCACGTGTACACATTACAACCCGCGGGAACGCACACTCCGGGGAAGGACTGAGGTGATTTAACATGCCAATGCATCCACACGCAAAACCGAATTTCAGAAACCTCTTTTGGTATCCGTTTAAGATTACTCTCGTCACTGCTTTGAGGACCTTTCCATTCTTTGGTAAATGGTTTGGAAAACGTCTAGGTTGGGGTTACCACAACACTGAACACCCAGAATTCCTCGATGATGGAAGTAAATCCCGAGCCGGTAAGACTTCAGAGTTCAACGACATTACGGTGCAGACTTTTGCTCCTGACCGAGTGACTTCTGATTTGTTCCCAACTCTCTGGAAACCGCAAACCGTTCAATATCCATACGAACGGCTTGAAGAAATGGAACCATGGCTGTTTGTTCCTGGGAACTACAACGGTCGTATCGGAGTTATTTGGGAAACATGTACTGCATGTAAATTATGTGTCACAGCATGCCCGAACGATTGTCTCCACATGACGACAGAACTTCGCGTCGATGTTCTTGACGGTGCAGATGGTGAACACGGTGGAATGGGCGGAGAACTCGAAGTTGGCGGCCATGCTGCAACCCTTCTGCCTGAAGTGGCAGCAACTCTTGATGATTTCAATCACGTCACCGCTCACACCGACACCCCTAACGAATGGCGTTTCGGAGAAGTTTTGGACCTTTCAGGCTCTACTGCAACGATTCGATGGAACGATTCGGGTGAAGAAGTTACCATGGAGCAGAGTGATTTGCGAGTGGCAGACGACCAAATTGTTTCAGGGCGTATTGACATGGGGCGATGCATGTTCTGTGGATTGTGCATGGAGGCATGTGGTTTCACGTCTTTCTTTATGACCAATGAATACGACGGAATGTCTGGTTTCACCCGACAAGATCTATGGTTTGATGCTAGCCGGACTCGTGTGTTGCCATCGATTCACCAAGAAGCGGTTGATACTGAATTGGCAAAGCGAGCCACCAAAGAACGTACCAAGCGTGCAAAGAAAGCGGCTAAAGCAAAGGCTGCTGCTGAGGAGAGTGCTTGAGATGGACATCGCAAGTGTTGCAGAAACAGGAGTTTTCTTTTTGTTCGCAACAATTGCGATTCTCGGTGCTCTTGGTTTGGTTTTGGCTCAAAGGGTCGCCCATTCTATGCTTTCACTCATTTTTTCGTTCATGGCCGTTTCCGGAATATTCATTCTCTTGGGAGCAGAATTCCTCGCAGCCATCCAAATTCTAGTCTATCTGGCGAGTGTCGGTTTGGTTGTTTTGTTCGGTATTATGCTTACTCGAAGGCAAATTCTTGAGGAGGACTTTGAATGAAACTCGTATCCTTATTCACCCGTATGGGCCTACTTGCCTTAGGAATGATTCTGGTATCTGTTCTTAGTGCAGATAGCGTTTGGGCGAACAGCAGCGATGACTATCCAACAACCAGTGGACTGGCTGACTCGCTTCTCACTGAATGGGCATTGCCCTTGCTCATTCTCGGCATTCTTATGTCGATGGCAATGATTGGTGCTGCGTATCTTGTTCGTGATGAGCGAATGGAAAATCTTCTCTGGGAGTTTGGAACCGATGAGGCAGAAGTTGTCGAAGTGGAAGACGATGACGACAATGACGAAGATGCCGTGGAAGAAGAAAAGGCAGACGAGTCGGAAGGCGAAGAAGTGGTAGAAGTGATAGAAGAGGCTGAAGTCACTGAAGAACCTGAAGAAACGGACGATTCTCAAGAGGTTGAAGCTGTCGAACGTCAGGCTCGAATGGACAGAGAACTCGAGGAACGCCGAAACCGTCTAGAAAGCATGGACGAAAAGGCACGAAAGAAGGAAGAAGAACTCATTCGTGTTGCTGAGAAAGCAAAGACAATCGATTTCAGCACACTGGGTTTTGCCAGTGCTTCTGACGCCGACGATTTACAGAGAATAAAGGGCATTGGACCGTTTATTGCTGAGAAGTTGAATGTTCTTGGAATCTATACCTTTAGCCAACTGGCCAACATGACTCCAGAAATTGAAGAAGAAGTCAACATGGCCATTGAGTTCTTTCCAGGCCGAATCAAGCGAGACGAATGGGCGAATCAAGCCCGTACGTTGCTTGGAGGTGAAGAAGAATGATTGATCCAGCCCTAGTATCAGCACTTTCTGCATTGATGTTTGTTATTGGACTTGGTGGAGCCTTCACTCGAAAGAACGCAATTATCGTACTCATGTGTATCGAATTGATGCTAAATGCTGCGAACATGCAATTTGCAGCAGCAGCAGTCCATCATGGTGACACGACTGGATGGGTTTACACTCTTTTTGCTATAGCAATTGCAGCCAGTGAGGTGGCAATTGGATTAGCAATTTTCCTTGCTGTTTACGGGCAACATGAAACAATATCACTGGACGATGTAGATGTCCTGAGGAACTGAGGTGTTTGAATGGCAGGTGCAGAAGCAACAAACACAATTGACTCACAATGGCTGGATTTTGCTCCGCTTATCATTCTGTTACCAATGATGACTTTTGCAGTTATCTTGTTCCTTGGCAGGGTGTTTAATGGTAACCCGTTCTGGAAAAATAAAATGAAGGAAGGAGGCTTAATTGCTCTTCCTGTAATGGGCGCGAGTTTAGTTATCTCACTTCTTCTCATCTCGGAATTTTTAGGTGGTTTTAATCCATTGAAAGTCTTCGACCCTGCAACAGTTGAGAAGATTGCATGGGTAAATTCTGGAGTCTGGGACGGCGGTAGCAGTGTGAAATCGGTTACCTTTGGCTTTGGAATCTATGTTGACCACGTTACTGTAATGCTGTTGTTTGTTGCAGCATTCCTTTGTTTACTCATCAATACGTTCAGTATTGGGTACATGAATACAGACCCAATCAACGACAATCGAAACCACCGTTTCTATGCCGAGTTCGTTCTCTTTTGCTCTGGTATGCTCGGTATGGTTCTTGCAGATTCCTTCCTTTGGCTGTTTATATTCTGGGAAATAATGGGTCTTTGCTCGTATCTTCTCATTGGATTCTATTACGAACGACCAAGCGCAGCATCTGCGGCTAAGAAAGCGTTCCTTACCACTCGTATCGGTGACGTGTTCCTTATGATTGGACTGGTCATGTTGTGGGATTTGTTTGGCTCACTCGATTATGCTGTCGTCTTCGATGAGGCCAACATCGAAGCAGTTGCAGCAAGTTCAGCTGGAACCCTGCAGTGGGCTCTTGGATTGATGTTCATTGGAGCTGTTGGTAAGTCTGCACAATTCCCGCTTCACGTTTGGTTGCCTGACGCTATGGAAGGTCCTACTCCAGTATCCGCTCTCATTCACGCCGCGACCATGGTCAACGCTGGATTGTATCTTGTTGCTCGCATGTTCCCATTCTTTGGCGCCGAAGCATTGCACGGTGACTTGGACGACCTTGCCTTCATTATTGCAGCAATTGGTGGAATTACCGCAGTTATGGCTGCTGCAATAGCCTTCGTCCAGATGGACTTGAAGAAGGTCTTGGCTTACTCGACAATGAGTCAACTGGCCTATATTTTCACTGGACTTGGATGCGCAATGTACCTCGCAAACACCCTTGATTGGCACCATGATGATGATGCACATTACATCGTTGTCGTGGCCTTCGGTGCCGCATTGTTCCATCTTTTCAATCACGCAATGGCCAAAGGAATGCTGTTCATGGCCAGCGGTTCGGTGATTCACGAGGTGCACCATGCCCACCACCATCTGCATCACCATGACGACCACGGTGACGGACATCATGACGATCATCACGACGACCATTTCGATGCTCAGTCCATGGAAAACATGGGTGGCCTTGCCTCGAAAATGCCGATTACTGCTACTGCTATGCTCGTAGGGTCAGCCTCGATTATGGGTTTGCCTCTTATCGGTGGATTCTGGTCTAAGGAAGGCATCATTGCCAATGCTTGGCGAGTTGCTCAAGAAGACCCTCGCTTTTTCCTCCCAGCAATATGTGTACTTCTCGGTGCAGCAATGACCGGCTTTTACATGTCTCGCATGTGGCTGAAGACATTTGCAGGCAAGCCAAACAACGAGGTTGCAGCCCATGTCGGACCGACCAACACTTGGATCAAGACCCCGCTGTTTATCTTGACTTTCGTGACACTCTCTTCGGTAATTTTCGCTGGATTGGGCTTCACTCATTGGGCTTCTGACAACTCCTATGAACTTGGTGAAAAAGGTCTTCTCAAGGGACTTCTCTATGAACTGGAACACGCATTTGCCAACTCAGATGCATTCTTCTTCGTACTTACATACATCGCTATTTTCCTTGGAGCCGTCATCGGTCCGGGCTTAGCAATGGCTCTGTATGGTGGAAAATTGGCAGAAGGCGAAGAGACAAAACCTTGGATGCGCCCAGTCATTCAACTCAGTGCATATATCCACAAGCGGTTCAATTTCGATAACAGTGCATTTGCAGAATCAACTCTTGCCACTGCACTTGAAAACAGGCTTTACATCGATGAATACTACGATAAGGCCATGATTCACATTGTGGCAGCATTCTCTACCAAAGCGGCTGAAGCCGATAGTGAAGTCATTGATGGGACCATCAAAGCAATCGAGAGCGGCTCACAATCACTTTCATCGGTTGTTCGTTCGATGACCACTGGTTCTGCCAGAGATTACATTCTCATGGTGGCGGTTGGAACACTCTCAATTTTCATGTTGATATGGGGGGTGGCTTGAATGCAAGATTGGATTTCTCTACCGCTCGTTGGTTTCCCACTGATTGCAAGCGTCATTCTCCTGGCATTTGTATCCAGAGCCGATGCAAAGATGCGTGAGCGACTTGTCGGCCCCGTACGTATGGCCTGCTTGGTGTTTTCACTGGTGTTGTTGATGGTCACTACCGGTATGTTCTTCCAGTATTTTGGAGACATCAGTTGGGAAGGAATTTCGTTCAACAGCTATGTATTTTACAAACAATATTCTTGGATTGAATCACTTGGAATACACTGGACAGTTGGCCTCGATGCTCTTTCATTCCCAATGGTTTGGTTAACTACTTTCCTTCTGCCTGTGACAATTATTGCCACATGGAATGAGAAGAATGGTGCAATGTATTTCCCAATTCTTCTGGCAATGGGTGGCGCTTTAATTGGTGTCTTTGTCGCCTTGGATTTGTTCATGTTCTACGTGTTTTGGGAATTAACACTGATTCCGATGTTTTTCCTTATACTTGTGTGGGGAGGTGCAGATCGTAAATATGCATCTCAGAAATTCTTCATCTACACGTTCACTGCTTCGGTTGTCATGTTACTTGGATTGATTACACTCTACTTCTTCCAAGACCCAGGCAATCCTTTGGACTATGCCGGAACGATGACTGGACGAAGTTTCGATATTCCGAGTATCACACAATATGCATTTGCTGAAAACAGCGATGGCTGGTACCTTGGTGCCAATATCCAAAAGGTTCTGTTTGCCATGCTCATGCTTGGATTCTTGGTCAAACTTCCAGCAGTTCCATTCCACACTTGGCTTCCCGATGCTCACGTTCAAGCGCCTACAGGTGGTTCAATGCTTCTAGCGGGTGTAATGTTGAAAATGGGTGCTTATGGAATGTTCCGACTTCCTCTCAGTCTCTTCCCTCACGCACTTGAGTATTTCCAACTGGTATTGATGACGATTGGAATGATTTCACTGGTTTGGGGTGCGATTGTTTGTTTAGGTCAAACCAACCTCAAGAAGATGGTAGCATATTCATCGGTCTCTCACATGGGTGTTATTCTTATTGGAATTGCAACAATGCAGCCGATGGGTTGGGCTGCCGCTCTCTTCATGATGTTCGCTCACGGAATAATCAGCCCGATGCTTTTCGCGGTTTGTGGCGCATTCAAACATCATTACCACAGTATGGAGATTGGTGCAATGCGAGGTATGGCCAAGCACTCACCATGGATTGCCACTTCGATGATGTTTTCATGGATGGCATCGCTAGGACTGCCTTTGCTTGCAGGTTTCGTTGCTGAACTGATGATGTTGATTGCACTTTGGTATTTCCTTGTTGCAGAGGGATGGAGCGTTTTCTGGATGGTAGGTCCTGCACTGGTTCTTGCCGTTACAGCTGCGTATTATCTTTGGTCAATGCAGCGTACTATTTTCGAAGGTGGAGACGAAACCCAACCTCCAGAGTCCTTGCACGGTGAACCGGTTCCAGACCTTGCCTCACCCGAAAAGTTGGCCATGCTTATTCTAGCGGCTTTTACTATCCTCTTTGGTGTAATGCCGTGGATTGGTTTGGACATGATGCATGACTGGACAAAGCAAATTTTTGAAGGACTGATAATGCCAATCCTTGGCGATTTTAACGGAGGTGTCTGAAATGTCAAACTTGTCTCGAGTTGAGCCTTTTGGTGATGGCTTTGTTTCAGCCATGTGTCCGGAATTGATTCTTTTTGCTGGAATGCTCGCTCTTATTCTCATTCCAAATCTTGGTAAGGGGACATTCCGTATTCCAGGTACTCAAATACGCCTTCCATGGCTCTTAGGTGGACAACGATTCAAGATTACCAGTGATCCTCGTCTTCCATCCTGGTTAGCAACAATTACGCTGACTGCTGCTTTCTTGAATGTCTTGTACATTTTTAGTCAAGGTTTAGACAGAACCCTCATTGTTACCGATTCTGGCAAAGAGTTGCTTCTTATCAACGGCTTTAGCCGAGTGTTTGAACTTATTTTCTTCGGTGCACTTGCACTTGCCTCCTTGGCCAGCATGAATCGTTTGCAGGTCCATGGAATCGGTTCAAAGGTATCCGAATCCGAACTTTACAACAACCGTCGCCAAGCTGATTTCTACATCTTGATGGTGACCTGTGCTCTTGGAATGTCAGTTGTCGCCTTGGCACAAGATTTGTTTGTCTTGTTTATTGGACTTGAATTGGCTTCTTTCTCCACTTACGTGCTTGTTGCTTTCCTTAAGGAATCCAAAGTTGGTGCAGAATCCGGTATGAAATATTTCATCGTTGGTTCTGTGGCATCAGGTGTCGGTCTTTACGGCCTTTCTATGCTGTATTTGTGGGCCGGTTCGTTGCAATTTAGTGTCCTGTCCGTAGCGTTTGCAGAGTCAGGAACCACCGCCCTTCCTTTGATTGGAATTGGCTTTGTGCTGGTTGGCTTTGGTTTCAAGGTCAGCGCAGTACCGTTCCATTTCGCTGCTCCAGATGCTTATGCAGGTGCAACCAGCCCTGTTGCCGGCGTTCTTGCAACAGCAAGCAAGGCGATGGGTATGCTTGGATTGGTTCGAATGTTGTTGATTGTTGCAGCACCGGAGTCAAGCGATGGTAGTGCAATCTGGCTCGTATGTCTAGGAGCCATTGCTGCAATAACGATGACTTGGGGTAACCTTGCTGCACTGGGAAGCGACAATCCAAAACGAATGCTCGCTTATTCATCGGTTGCACATGCGGGGTATATGCTGGCTGCATTAACCGCAGTTGGAGCATGGAATTGGGATTCGACTGTCTCTGGAGATGCTAGTGCAGCTGCCGTTGCGGTGATGACTGCACTTCTCCTCCACCTCGTGGTTTTGGTTGCTTTCAAGTTGGGCGCTTTCCTTGTACTGTCTATTTTGGAATCGGATGGTGGAGCGTCTCGTCTTTCCTCGTTGGGTGGACTTGCAAAGCGAGAACCACTTTTGGCAGTCGCCATGTTCATTTTCATGATTTCACTTGCAGGAGTTCCGCCTATGGCTGGTTTCCTCTCCAAGCTGCTTGTTATAATGGGAATTGTCCGTGTAGCGGTTGGAGATATGGGTGCTGAAATAGCAGACGGCGGAATGTATGCAATCGGTGATTTGCATTGGGTTTGGTGGCTTGCATTCCTTATGGTTCTCAATTCAGCCATTTCGATGTTTTACTACCTACGGGTTGGCGTTGTTATGTTCTTTGAGGAGCCAGAAGAAGGCAGAGAAGGTCCTCTTCCTGCTGGCTGGCAAGTCCGGACTGCCATCCTCGCCTGTGTCTTGGTTACGCTGCTGGTCGGTGTTGCTGGCGATTCCCTCATTCGCCTTTGTGAGATGGCGGCTCAGAGCCTCAACTACGAGTGGTAAGTACCGTTTGTTGTAAACGCCCTATTGCGGGACTTTCATGTATCCTCTGCGGGTGTGGTATTCAAGAAGGGTCGACTGTTGGGTTAGAACGGTGAGGCTGTTTGGGTCGTCGATATGAAGAGAAAGTGGATGTGGAAGAACTCGCTCGTCTCGAATCTCCTGAGGACGCCTCAAGTGGAAAAATTCGAGTGAAAATGCCAAACCGTAAAATCAACGAAATGTTCGCCTTTGCTGAACAAATTCTCGGCGGTCGTCGTGTTACTGTTCTTTGTGAGGACGGTGAAACACGTATGGCGCGTATTCCAGGAAAGATGCGCCGCAGGCAGTGGGTTCGAGACGGTGATTTGATTATTGTTTGGCCTTGGGATTTCCAAGATTCAAAAGCTGATGTTAAGCATCGATACACGAAAACACAGGCCATGTACCTGTCTCGTAAGGGCGTACTGCCTAAGGAACTCGACTTCTTCGGCATGAATACTGTTACCGATGATGATGATGACGAATTTTCAGATACTTTTGGAGTTGTGGATGAACCCGAAGAAGAAACAACCGACGGTGTCTTTGACGATGACGGAGACGACGATGATGATTTGTT
>MDSZ01072835.1_pt1 | contig 26740 bp, 18 predicted proteins | sample 811201 | NCBI WGS metagenome assembly MDSZ01 (sample SAMN05326647, study PRJNA326480) | marine metagenome | isolation source: seawater | place: Indian Ocean: North | collected 2010 | reverse complement strand
GTACTACCGTTTGGAAGCTCAAAATATATTCCGGCACAGACAACTTTCAGACAACAAAAAGACAATTTGGACTACATATATATATATTTTTTTTTTGTCTCTTCCAACAAAAAGCGCCTTTATTAAAAGTTTTGTTTGAAGTTGTTTGTTGTTGAAGCTTTTTTTTTCGTTTTCGTTTTTTTTTTGTGTGCGACGACGACGACCCTTCTTCTTTTTTTTTTTTTTTGTCGTCTTTTTAATCGTCATTTTTGTCATTTTCATCATCATTTTCATCATCATTATCATCATACACGTCACATAAACATCCGTCGTCGTCGTCCGAAGAAGAGAGAAAGAGAGAAAGAAGATGACGACGACGATTATTAATACTCGGACGACGGAGAACAGAGGCGGACGCGCGGAATCGCAGCAATTACACCACCACCACCAGCAGCAGCAGCAGCAGCAGCAAAAAAGGCACTTTTACACCCACCTGTGTGCCGGTGCGTTCGCCGGGACCATGGAGCACACGGTCATGTTTCCCGTGGATACCATCAAGACGCGAATGCAACTCGCCATCGTCGGAGGAGGAGGAGGGAGCGCTGCGACGACGACGACGACGACGAGTGGTGGTGGTGCGAACATCAACATCAACAATAACGCGATGGTCAAGAGCACGATCCGCCGCGCGATCACGTCGATACTGAAAACGGACGGCGTGAAGGGCTTGTATCGAGGCGTCGTCGCCGGAGGGCTCGGGGCGGGACCAGCACACGCGATGTATTTTGCAACCTACGAGTACGGGAAGAAAATGTTTCGATGGAATACTGTCACGACGACTGCGGGTAAAGAAGGAGACGACATCGTCGTCGAAAACGACGAGAGACCAAAATGGTCGGCGTACGGTGAATTTATCGCAGACGCGAGCGCCGGAGTACTGGCCACGATCGTTGGAGATGCAGTGCAGACGCCGTTAGATACGATAAAACAGAGGATGCAAATGCAATTAGGCGGGAACTGTCCGAGCGAGGTGAAGGTGATGAGTGGGGAAGGCATCGGCGGCGGCGTCGGAAACGTGAAGACGAGTTTGACGAGTAATACTAATAACAATAATTATAATACTAATAACGCGACGAGAAGATTCACAACCGCATTCGATGCGGCCAGAACCATCGTAAGAAACGAAGGCGCGCACGTTTTATACCGATCGTATCCGACGACGTTGATTATGAACGTGCCTTTTACGGCTATTCACGTCGGTCTTTACGAAAGCACGAAAAGAGCTTTGAAAATTGAAGACGAAGACGAAGGTTTTCGAACGCAATTTTTAGCCGGTGGTTTCGCGGGAGGTATGGCTGGGCTTTTGACCACGCCCATGGACGTGGTGAAGACGCGAATGCAAACGCACTGCGAGGTAGCATTAGGATGCGAGGTCAGTAAAACGGTCGAAACGGCGACGGCGAGCCAAACGTGTGCAATTCGAGGCGACCCAAAGTTGTGCGTTTCGACACCAGGGGTGACGGCAACGCCATCATCATCAGCTTCTGCGACTCCCGCGACTCCCACTTCTTCTCGAAGCATCTACGCTTCCGCCAACGCGTTCAAAGTCGCCAAACACGTCGCCGAACGCGAAGGTCTTCGCGCTTTATTTTCCGGCGCGACGGCGCGCGTTCTCTTCCACGTACCAGCTTCGGCTATTTGTTGGACCACGTACGAGTTCATGAAGAGGAATTTAGGCATAGAGGTGGATCCAGAGCACATGCTTTGAGTAAACACAGTAGTAGTAGTAGTAGTAGTAGTAGTAGTAGTAGTAGTAGTACATATTGTAGTTAAAGTAAAAAGAGAGAGAGAGAGAGAACAAAGTCGTTATTATTTACGTACAGTAATAGGAGTACCACCCGAATGCCAAATGCCAAAACGAAAAAAAAAAAATAAGAGTGTCTGTCTGTCTGTCTGTCTGTTGTTGTATGTAGTAGACAGTTACACGTCGACATAAAAAACAAAGGGGATTCGAAGAGAGCATTTGGGAGGAGTACTTTTGTGCGACGACGCTTTTTTTTTATCGTCATCATCATCATCACCATCATCATCGTCAAAAACGAATCATCATCATGCGGCGTCGCGGTGGATGGACTCTCGTGGTGGACAGTTTCTCTCGTTGCGTGCGCTCCGTGTTGGTGTTCGATGCGCGTCGTCGTCGTTCCAAAATGGACGATGGCTTATCTTTGACGACGACGACGACGTTTCGGATGATGAATAAATCCATCGCGACTTCGGCGCGGTGCGGCGCCGGGGGATACTCGTTCGGGGTCATCGGCGGCGGCACGCCGTCCGAAATCACCCCGGTAGATGATTTCGTGGGCGGCGAGAGGGAAAAACCAAAAGCGAAACCGACGAAACGCGCGGCAACCGCGCAAGGCAGCGCGCAAACCGAAGCCACGGACAACAGAATTGGAAGAGGCAACGCGAACACCATCAAAGAGAAACCGAAAGACGAACGAATAGGGCAAACGCATTTATTGGACATTTTGAAGAGAGAGAAAGAGAAAAGTAGTAACGCTCGTGTAAACGACAACAACAACGGCGAGAAAAGAAACATGCCGTCGTTTGCATTTTGCGGGGTTGGAGGTCTCGACGACCACTTCGCGACGTTGTTTCGAAGAGTGTTCGCATCTCGGATGATTGACCCGGCTGTGGCGAAGAAGATGGAATTGGAACACGTGCGAGGGGTTTTGTTACACGGACCTCCCGGGACTGGGAAAACGTTGGTTGCTAAAGCGCTTGGGGAACTTCTGCACGCGCACCCGCCGAAGATTGTCAATGGTCCGGAAATTTTACAAAGATTTGTTGGTCAATCCGAGGAGAACATCCGAGGTTTGTTCGCAGACGCCGAGTTGGAGTATAAAATTCGAGGCGAAGAGAGTAAATTACACGTGATTGTGTTCGATGAAATCGATGCGGTGTGTAAAGCGAGAGGATCGGGTGGTGTGACCGCGTCTGTGGTGCACGATAACGTTGTGAACCAGTTATTGACAAAATTGGACGGCATGCGGACGTTGAACAACGTGTTAGTCGTGGGGATTACCAATCGAAGAGATTTATTAGATAAAGCGTTGTTACGACCCGGGAGATTAGAGTTGCAATTAGAGATTGGTTTACCAGACGCGCACGGACGATTGCAGATTTTAGGCATTCACACGAAATCGATGAAAGAGAGCGGGACTTTGAGCGAGTGCGTAGATTTAGAATGGTTGGCGCAAATGACGGAGAACCACAGCGGGGCGGAATTGAAAGGTTTAGTGAGAGCGGCGACGAGTCACGCGTTGGCGAGACATTTAGGTATGGGAAGTAGTAGTGAAGACAACGTTGATGCTTCTTCTGCATCATCTGAAGAAAATCCGAAAGTTATTATGGACGATTTCGTCGCCGCCATGAAAGAGTTTGTCTCGGCGATGAAGCAAGACGCGAAGGAAGTCGCCAACGTTGTCCCGGAAAACTTTGTCCAGTTAGAGAAACAAACCGAGGCATTCGATAAACTCACAGAAACGCTAGTCACGTTGCAAAACAGTGGCGGAGGTAAAAATGACGGGGACAATGTCAGAGGTATCGCACAAACCATCGTTCAACTTCGAGGTGCGAAAAACAGCGGCAAAACGACTTTGGCATGCAAAGCAGTCACGAACGCGAAGTACCCGCACGCGAGAATTATCAGCGCGCACGATGTATTAAAAAAAGTAGAAGATCCGTCGTTGACAGCCTCGTCGGTCGTTTATGCCATCAAAAACGCATTCGATGATGCTGCAAAAGGTAAACTGTCCGCGATTATTATCGACGACTTGGACGTGTTAGTCGGCGTCGATCGCGCCACGGGACGAATCCCTGACAGTAACAAAGAAATGGCTCGTGTCGTCCTCGAAATGATCGCGTCTGCCCCGGAAAAGGGACGCAAACTTGCCGTTATCGTCACCACCAATTCCTCCTTCTTTGAAGATGAAGAAAGAGATGTCATCAAATCCATCAAAATCGACGAAAACGACGCCAACTTATTCGAGGACTATGAAAACGACCAACACGATTACACCGAACTTGACTTCCTCCTCTCCGAATACGTCTCCCGAACCATCGACGTCCTCCCAGACGATACAAGATCCGCCTGCGATACCATCCTCATGGCACAAGGTTTACCCTCCTACCTCTCCGCCAGTTGCCTCGAGTTTAGCGAACGCGGCAGTGAAACCGGTAGTTCAATCCCAACCGGCAAGTTGATGAAAATGGTCGAACACGCGAAAGAGAGCATCGGTACGGAAAAAGTCGAGGCTCACGTCAGGGAGATTTTTCGGAAGAGCATGAAAGCTGCCGCGCACATAGTCGTGTAAAATTTGTTGCGAGTCGCACGTGTACCAACTGTAATGTAATAAAAACACGCACGTTTTAGTACGTATGCGTTGTATTGCGTTTTCACATTTTCGAGAGTTCGTTAGAACGACTTTCTTCATTTGTTCGTCGCGTCGTCGTAAAGAAGAACGGCACGCGTCCACGGGGAAACGATAAAAATGAAAGAGCGGTCGTTCGCGTCGCTCATTCTTCTTCTTCTTCTTTCTTTCTCGCGCGCGTCAGATCTTTTTGCGGCAACAGAAGACCATCATAATCTCTCTTATTACAATTCGCACCAAGCGTTAACCGGCATCACGACGATCTCACCTTTTCCAATCGACCAAAGTTACGGAAGCGACAACCACTCGTATACCAAGGATGGCGTCACGATTAAGGCGGACCCAACTAAAATTAGCGGAGATAAGAAACGCGTTACTGTGACGGTCGTGGTGCCGAGAGAAGCTTTGTTAGATAACGTATCAAGAACGGATTACACAAAAGATACTTTATCGAGACATTGGGTTGGCGTTTATTCTCCGCCGGGGGTGGATTTGCTCAATGAAACCGCGCCGGTGAAATATTCCATCGTCGAAAAGTATTCGAACGCATACATAGCCTCTGGCAAAGGCGGGTTAGACTTCGATTTGCACAAAATGCGAGGAGACTTTGATTTCGTTTTGTTTAGCTCGAACGACCCGGCGTCTGCGAACGCTATTTATCACAAGAATTTTTCGGATTGGGCGAACATTTTAGGCGACTCGCAACCGATCGCGAGGAGTCAAGTCGTCTCGTTTACCGGTAAGGACGAACCAATCGTACCTAGACTAGGTTTGACGAAGAGTGGCGAGAGGAAGGTTTCCATCACGTGGACGTCTGGTAGGAAAGATAAAAATGCAAAAGTTCGGTGGCGGTACGTGGGAGATGCAAGTTGGCAGCCGACGGAATTTGCGAGCACGACACAGGTGACAAAAGACCAATTTTGTGGCGCACCGGCGAATGGGTTCGGATACAGGCACAGCGGGTATCAACACTACGCGGAGATTGAAAACAAAGTAGATAACAAGAGAGCGTTTGAGTACCAACTCGGGGATGATGTCAGCGAATTCGAGGAGTCGAGAGTATACGAAGGAAAATTTTTACCCGTCATCGGAGCATCGCACACGACGTTGGCTTTATTAGGAGATATGGGCGTCGGGACGACCGACGATAGCGAGACATGGAGGGAGTATGGTCAACCAGGTTTACAAGTCGCCGAATCGCTCGGGCGTTTGTCAAGGGACGATACGAATAAACACCCAATCGACGCGGTGTTTCTTTTTGGCGATTTGTCCTATGCGGTTGGATACATTAGTGTTTGGGACGAGTTTTTGCATCAAACGAGCTCAAATTTCGCTCATAAAGTTCCATTTCTCGTCAACAGCGGGAACCATGAATTTGATTATTTCGAGAGCGGATGGAACGCGCACGCATCGGGAAGAACGCAGGATTTGTACGGTGGGCACGATTCTGGTGGCGAGTGCGGCGTCATGTCTAACGCGCTCTTCAACACACCAAAGAAAAGCTCCGAGAAAGACTGGTTTGGCGTCGCGATCGGGAACATTTACGTCGTCTCGATCAACACGGAAGTTGATTTCAATTCCGTATCGTCGACACAATACACCGAGTTACGGACGATCTTCGAAACTGAATTCGATCGAGCCAAGACGCCGTGGTTGATTGTCGTCGGCCATCGACCTGGTTTAGTCGATTCAAGCTACGCGTCAGAACCACCGGTCTCGGCGAACAAGAAAGACAGCTCGGACGTCGCCGTCATGAAAGAAATTCAAGAACACTTGTGGCCATTGTTCGTTGAATTTAACGTCGATATGGTGTTTTGGGGTCACAATCACGCCTACCAGCGTTCGTGTTCGCTCAAATCGCAATTGACTGAAACTGAGTGCGCGCTTAAATCGAAAACGTTGAGCAATGGTTTGAATAACGTGTACGAGAAGCCGGAATACCCAATTAGTTTTATCGTCGGTACCGGAGGCGCGAACTTTACCAAAAACGACGTCAGCATGTTCTTCACTGAGAAAGTGGTGCACGAACACGGTTTCGTCGACTTACACGCACACAACGCGACGCATGTATTTGGAAGATTTATCGACGCCGTAAACGGGGACCGTTTTTTAGATTCCTTTTGGATTATTCGAGAGAATCATAGCGATGATGCGCTTAAAGATAATGAGAGCCACACAGCGGCTATATTTTTCATCGTCTTGGTATTCTTAGCCGTCATAGCGACGATTTGGTATTGGTATTACAAAAAGAACGGCGGAACGGGGACTATTTCGGATGGAATACGCGAATTTTCATCGAGCGTGAAGGACCGATTCCAAAGCGCACGCTGGCGGTTTGCATCGTCGTCGTCAGACGCTAGGACCAATCAGTCGTTCCAGGTATTTTCAGAAGAGGACGAAGGTAACAATGAATTCGCAATGGCAGATTCTCTTTCTGCTTACGTAGCTCCAAAGACCTTAAGAGAAAGTCACGAGCTAAAAGAACATGAAAATAATGACGGGGTCGATGGTGTCGTTGAGGAGGAGGCTTCGCAAACGAACAACCCATTTAACAACCCGTTCGAAAACTTGAACGTGTAAGTATTTTTGTACTTAGGTGCCAGGGTACGCGCGAGTTGTAAATATATATAGTAGTAATAGTGAGATGAAATAGACAGAGCAGAAACACACTTTTAACATTCACGCGCGCGCGGGTCACACACCGTCTTTATCAAAACCTCCCCAGACTCGGATCCGTGCTCAACACTCTCGCCAAAAACTGCAAAACCATGAAGCCGAGAATTGGCGTAAAGTCAATTTGACCCATAATCGGTGGAATCAAGTTACGAAACAAGTTCAAATATGGATCTGTCACCTGTCTCAACATCGTCCACGGCTGGCGCATCCAGTTCACGTTCGGGAACCACGTCAAAAGAACTCTCACGAACAACAGGAGTAAATACAATTTGATAAACGACGCCACGGATTGGGTTATCAAGGCGACCATTTTTTTATCCACCATGGTGGTCGCGGCGAGAGTGAAGACGTGGGCAGATTGCAAATTGCACTGGTCCAAGATTGAGCTGCCCGTGCTCTCGTCATCTTTTGTCTTTTGTCGCGCGCGTTCCATCGCTTCTCGCGCGCACAAAAAGACCAACTCGTGAGTACTGTTCTCGTTATCGTTGATAGCAGGAGCCGCAGTCACTTTTCCAATTGCCGATGCCGCCGTCGTCCCTCTCTTCCTCAAAGAGAGAGGCGCTCTTCTTTGTTGCCCTTTCCCGCTACCACTACCTCTGCTACCAATCGTCGACGTCGTCGCCGATACTCTCATCGTCGTCGTCGTCGTCGTCAACATCATCATCGTCGTCGATGCTCTCAAAATAAGTAGTGTCGTATCCTTTTAGAGAGAGAGAGAGAGAGAGAGAGAGAGAGAGAGAGACAGGTTTTCTTTTGTCGCTTTTGCGAGAATTTTTGACGACCTCCCTCCTTTTATCATATAAATGGATTATTATTCAAAGTAGTACTCGTACCCTCTCTTTCTCTTTCTCTCTTTCTCTCTTTCTCTCTCTTTCTTTTTCTCTTTCTTTTTGTATTATTTAGGGTCTCCGTATATTTTTCTAAACCCTATTTGTAAAGAGAAAACCTCCTCCTCCTCCTCCTCCTCCTCCTCCCTTTAAAAAAAAGAAGGGTCTCTCCCCCACGCCACGTCGTTTATTAATTTCCCTATTATAAAAAACCCAACGGGTTAACAAACAACAACATCGAGAAGAACACACACACACCAAATGGTCTCGTCCCCGACGGCGTCGGAGTCAGAAACCGGCAATCGAACGAGGAAGAGGAGGACGATTCGGCCTCGAGATGGAAGGGCGGTCGAGGAGGAGGAGGAGGAGGACGGTATCGTCCAGCACCGTCAACAACGACGACATTATTGGTCTGCGAAACGTTTTGATGATGTTGCGCGGGAGGGAGACCACCGGCGACGAGAGAAAACGGCAGGAGAATTGAAACGGTTGCATCAACAGGGCGGAGAGACGATGGTGCGATACGAAGACGTTCAGTTAAATCTGGAGAACCAAAAATCCTTCTCGGTTGTAGTAGATCACGCGGTCGAATTGAGAGAGATCATTCGTAGGAGGTGGTTTGAAACCACGAAAGAGAAGAAGGAAATCGTGGGGTTTCATCGGTCTTCGTATACCGAGAGGACGACGAATAAGAAGACGGCGTTGAATCGAGAACACGAACAACGAAAACAACACTTCGAACAGAAAGATGCTTTTAGCCACCCTCATTTCGGGCATTTCAGGCTGGATCCGAGGTTGAAACAGTATGCGATTTACTTCGCGTGCATTTTGATGTTGGAAACGAAAATTACCATCACTGGGATACAGGAGATTGTCCCGAACGAAAATAGGATTTTAACGCCAGATGTGTATTCGGTGTACGTGAAGAACGTTTTGACGAGATTTGTACCGTTACAGTTGGCAATCGATGCGGCGTTTTTGAGTTTAGGCGTGAGGAAACAAATCGGCGCGAGAGGCACGTTCGAGTACGATGGAAAATACGAGGAAAAATTGTACTTTTGGAGGCAAATGATTAAGACTTTTTTGAGACATCCACAAGTGACGTTGTTTTTAGCAGGAGTGTACGGACCTATCTCGCACGAGTTCACGAAGATACAGTTTGGGGCAATTGCGTTCATGCCGTTGATCATCGGCAAGTATAACATTTCGAGGTATTCGAGCTTCAAGTATTCATTGTTCTACTCGATCATGTCCATATCCTACGCGTTTTTATTTCAATTCTCGGCACCAGCAGTGAGAGAATTGTGGTTTGAGAATAAATTCGAGACGTATTGGAACGTAATCGAGGCGATGTATTCCAGGTGCTCGATGCATTACATGGCGTTCATCTTCTTGGTGCCGATCGTGATGCACTTGATGTACGTCGTCGTCAACGCGAGAGGCACGTCGAAGAAGTTTATCAATTTGACCTTAGCTACGACGACGAGTGTAGACAATAGGGCGATGAATAGGTTTCATGGAGTGCGCTCCGGTAGAGATGATGCTGTTCCTACTGATGAACAAAATGTAAAGAAAGAGGAGATTCTCGATGAAGGAGTTTTAGGATTTGGCATTCATTTAAAAAGTAGAAGTAAACGTTTGAGAGACTCTCCACCGTCCTCACAAAACACCTCCGAAGACGGTTCCGCTGGTGAGGTTTTAGATTTAGGTCGACATAATGAGCGGCGGAACAAACGCAGCGGCCTCGGTGGTCGTAGAGGCGATACATCTTCGCCCGAAGATCCTGGTGCCATTACTGCTTATGAAGCGCCTACCAACACCGTTGCTCCCGCGACACACGTTTTGTCGTTCGTGAATGTGCCAGATGAACGGCACAAATTCATTGGAGAACTGTGTGGCCGCTCGGTCGAAGATGAATGCGTCGCAATGGACGGTACGCACGTTGTCATACATCCGCCGCCTCCTTCCCCGACGTCGTCGTCTGGTAATATGAGTGGATCAGCATCGATTTTGTCTGCGCTCAAATCGACGTTATCGGCGAGGAACATACTGTTTCCGTACTCAAAAAAGATCGGAGTGAGTGGCTACACGCGCAATGCTGAAACAATCCCATTAGTTTATCGAGAATTTATGAAAGTCCTTCAAAACTTGAAAGAACTTCACTCGAAATCTGTTGTCGTTTTAAACGATTCAAACGGAGAATCGCACGATTTAAGCGTTCGAACAGACGGAAAAGGAAGCGATGTGATGTCATGTTCCGTGTGGAGAGGATTTACGCCAGAAGACATGCCTATTCGAGCCATCGTGGAGAAGATCAAACCGAGCAAATGCGCCATTGGCGTTGGGCGAGGGAAGAAGACAGCTTACACGGACATTCACGCTGGGGTGCCATTTGGTACTGCCACCAAAACTACCGCTGAAATGGTCGTCAAATCGCAATCTCGATTTCCGCGCTCATGTCCGCGAATCATCTCGGTCTCTCCGATGTGCGTATTGCCAGGCGTGAAAACTCGCATCCAAATCCATGGAAGAAGTTTGAAGAACATGACCTTATGCGCTCGATTACACGGCAAAAATGACATAGAGGAAATTTTTATTCACTCCAGCGACCAGAAATACATGGAGGAAAACGAACATGGACAATCGATGACTTCATCTAAACTGCGTCCGACGTTATCGGAGCGTCATCGCGCGGAAAGATGTCGTCGTGCGATGTGGATGAAAGAGTATAAGATGCGTCTCCACGCGTCTGACGAGACGAAAGAAGACGAACTCGACAAACTCGAAGAAGATATGCGAGGAGGGAAAGGAGAAGTTTCTCTAATAAACGAGAACATAGACACGAGCAATTCGATATCTTCCTTCTCCTCCGACACTTCTTCGGACTGTGAGCAAATCGAACAAGCGCCGTTAGAAACTGTTTACGTGGACGTCTGCGTCGACTCTCTCTATGATGGTGGCTTCTTCTTCCTCCAATTTCTCAACGTCCCGTTCGCGTCTACCTCGATTCCTATCGTCGTCACTCCATTTTTGGATGTTAAGCGTGAAATCAACGCACAATTGTCGAACAAAAAGCTCGGCGACTGCGCGAGAGTTGTCTTGTACAAGTGCGCCGAAGTCACCGGAGGTCGCGGCATGGATTGGAACACCGACTCTTTCGCCGACGCGTGCGAACGCGACTTGGGATGCCCAAGGTTTGCCGATTTGGTTCGCGCGGCCAAATCAAAGTAGGAGTGCACAGCAGAGATAAAAGAATGCATCGTTACCTCGTTATTTCTCTTCTTATCTTCGATTACATACAATATTATTATTATTATTATTATTATTATTATTATTATTATTAGTTGGTATCATCGTACCACCAGTAGTTCTTATCGGTAGGTGGTATACTTTACTACCTGTTATTCCTTTGTTGTACAAAATGAAAATATTTACTAGGTACAATAAACATACGAAATCCTAAAAATGTGTTCTTGAGTTTATCCATCATTTTTATCATCATCATCATCATCATCATCATCATCATCATTCCAAGGGTCTCCTTTCTTTACTCTTTACTCTCGCTCGCTCGCTCGCGTCGCGTCGAAGAAAAAGAAGAAGAAGAAGAAGAAGAAGACGAACCATCATGTTCGCGCAGCATCACGCCTTGGTCCAAAAGTCGCTCGCGCCGTTCGCGCGATCTGGGAGGCAGCAGCAGCAGCAGCAGCAAAAAAAATCTTCCGCATCGAAGTCTTTCTCTGTTGTGCACCCGAAAGCACAAAAAGCTGGCGCGGCTGTGATGGACGACACGGGTGAAGTGACCATTCGCCGGCGACCACCGGCTGGACACAAAGAGCATCTCGGCATGGGTTCGGAACGGTTCGCGTTTAAAATGGAAGCGGTGACGCCGTCGGGTGAACGCGTCGACAACGAAGAGAACAAACCCCGCAACATCCTCGAAGAAATCGTCTGGTACAAAGATTACGAGTTGAATGTGATGAAAGAAAAAATGCCGCTGAGTTTAGTGAAAGGACAAGTGAAGTTAGCGCCAGAGGTGCTGGATTTTAAACAAGCCATTGTGGATCAAACGAATCAAACTGGACAACCCGGGCTGATTGCCGAAGTGAAGAAAGCAAGTCCATCTAAAGGGGTGATTCAACCGAACTTTGATCCGGTGAAAATTGCGAAAGCGTACGAGGAAGGAGGTGCGGCGTGTTTGAGCGTGCTGACGGATGAGAAATTTTTCCAAGGCGGGTTTGAGAATTTGAAGTTGATTAAAGCGGCTGGGGTGAAGTGCCCACTCTTGTGTAAAGAGTTCATCGTGGACGCGTACCAGATTTATTTGGCTAGGGCGAGAGGCGCTGATGCGATTTTGTTAATCGCCGCGGTTTTGGATAACCAAGATTTGAAGTATTTCACGAAAATTGCGCACTCGGTCGGGATGAAAGTCTTGTTGGAAGTGCACACGTACGGCGAAATGAAACGCGTTTTGTCCGGAGACTTTGACATTGACTTATTAGGCATCAACAACCGCGATTTAGGAACATTCAAGGTCGATTTAAACGTCACGGTAGAGTTAATGGCGACAGAGTTAGGGAAGCAAGTGAAAGAGAGAAACATCGTCATGGTTGGAGAGTCTGGTATTTTCACCATCGACGACGTCAATGTGGTTCAAAACGCCGGGTGCGGCGCGATTTTAGTCGGAGAATCTTTGGTGAAACAAGACACTCCGGACGTCGGGATTAAGAAGTTGTTTGGTAGACCGTTGTAAAAATTAAGACAGACAGAGAGTACTGGTACCATACCATGGTATATACTTTTACATGCGTTTTTAAAAAATACTACGAAACCGTCAGAACCACCCTTCCCCGGGCGGTACCACGACTTCGCTAATCTTAGTCACTCTATATTGCGGTTTCTTTTCTTCCTCTTCAACCAATTTATCCATGCTCCCACTAATTGTCATATTCCCGCTCGTCGATGTATCCATCTTCTTCGGTTTCTCCGCCTCCATTTTTTCGTTCGCCTCTTTTACCTCTTTGACGACGGTATTTTCGTTCAATCGAAATTCGCAATGCACTCGAATATTCCCGACTCTCTTTCTCGTTTTCGCGTTTAGTACCGGCGCATCGATCGTGTCTTCTCCGGTTTGAAAGCAATCTCCTAAAGATATTTCTGAAACGCCGATGATTTCGTCGTTCAGCATTCTGTTTTCGTTCTTGATCATGATTTTTATCGTTTGGTCGACGTCGTCGGACGTTTTGCATTTAAACGACTCGTTCCACACCGGATTGGAACCGCCGTTCTTGACGGTTTTCGTGCGCGTCTTCTCGTTCAAGAAAAACACGACGCAATACGGGTCCATCTTACCCAACATGGCGACGTTCTGAAGCTTCGATGCGCTCACCATGGTCACCTCGAGCATGCCACGCCGAGACACCATTCTCTCTCTTCTTCTTCTTCTTCTTCTTCTTCTCTCAAAAGATGTCGCGCGACGACTTTTGTTCTGGCGATTTATTTATATAGTACTTTCGGGTGCCTTGAGATTTTTAAGAAACCAAACGCGTCGTCCACGCAGCCGCCCTACGCGACGTACGCGTGTTCACTCGTATTATAATAATAGACTACTGAACTCTATACAAAACGGCTAAAAACTATTTTAGTTACCTTATCGTTCGAATCAAAACGTTCTCCTCTCTCTGAAACTGTTTAAATAAACACAGCTCTTTGACGAAGACGACGACGAAATATTTACACGTCGTTTGTTCAAACACTTTGACGTGCGTTTGTAAATCGTTGGAACACGCGTAAAGGACGACAGATTCACGGTTCCCGTCGATAGCGTCGCAGTACGTACCACTGGCGTGAGAGACGATGTATCCAGGTAAGGTTTTAGTCATTCCCGGGAGAAAGGCGATTTGAGGAACGTACCCATCAATACGGAGTTCGCTCCCCCGCTGATCATGTCCATCTGTACTTCGCGTCATCGTCGCATCGTCATCATAAAGCGCATTTAATCGCTCTTCCGTCCCCGACGCGCTAAAAGTGCCCAATGACGATTGCGTACTCTCGTCGATAATTACTCGTTTCAAAGCGTTGTCGAATGTGGAGTGATACTGCGTGATGTTCTTCTCGAAGCATATTTCATACGTCCACCACCCTTGGTTGGATCGATGACAGCCCGTCTTTTGTAAAGCGCGTCGCGCTAGGAGTCGGGCTTTGGAGTGTCGCGCTCGAGAAAATCGAGGGCGCACTTCGTGGACGTTTGCGTCTTCGTCGTGGCGTTCGCGCGAATTTATGTACTCTTCATAATCGTCGTCTTTGTCTTCATCTGCTTCTTCTTGATCATTATCGAGATTTTTCAACTCATCTTCCATGTTTTTTGTATTCAACTCGCAAACGAACGCACATCCGAACTTTGCCGCGTTAAAGCCAAACGTGTCCTCTGCTAACAATTCCTTCTTCGTTGTTTTCGAGGTAATCTCGCCTCGTTTCGCTCGTTCATTGCGAATCACTTCATCTCTGTCTCTTAAATCCTTCAACGCGTTTGCAACTTTCGTGGCAACATCGTTCCGAGTTTGAACATCAAACGCTTCTTCGCATGCGATAGTCAACGCGTACGACTCGAACTGCGGCATCGGCGATCGAATCGTCGACAACTCAACAGACGCCAAACCAAACACTTGCTCGTCTCTCTCTTTTCTATCATTCATCGGTTTCGGTACCGGAACCGCCGCTCGATTCTTCATCGCGTTCGCTGGATTCGCCGTCACCCCTCCGCACTTGTTCACTAAACACGACATCACCGCCTTCTCCGCCGGCATGTATTCGTCATTCCTCAACACATTTCTCTCCATTAAATCTTTCCACCGTAACTCTTTAAAACATTGAATCGCGACTGACTCACATAATTCGCACCCCATCTGTTCACCACTCACGATTCCGTCTCGCTTATACCGTTCCATCTTTTCGAATGAGTTCTTCATTCGTCTCTTCTCTCTTCGTTTCTGTTTCGTGTGTTCGGCGTCTGATTTTCGTTTGGCCTCTCTTGCTGCGATTTTCTCCGTCGCCGATATCTTCGACGATTCGGTTTTCGCCTTTCTCTGCGCCTCTAATATCTTCAACGCCTCCTGTTTCGCGTTCAAACTTTTCTCTGGTTCTTGTGCCCTCGGATGCTCTATCACCGTTGCGCCAAGCGCTTGCGTGCTAATAATCTTCGTTTTGATCACATGATGTTTGGTATCCGCAATCTTCCCGGTACCAAATTCGTCTTTGTCTATCTGTTCGTTTTTGTACCACACGTCGGATTCTGCAAAACCGTAGAAAAAATTTGCCTTTTCATCATCTCGTAAAATGTTCACGGACGTTTGTTGAAAATTTTCTCCTGAGGAATCGAGCAATTTGCGTACGATTTTTTGCACGTTTCGCACGTGGGATCGAGAAGACGCGGGTTCTTGCATAAAATGACTCGCGACATCTTCTCCTTCTCGATCTTTTTCTCCTCCGATGAAGAAAAACGGCGACGGTAGCGGCATGAGAAAATCTCTCATGGTGTCCGGAGTGTATACTTTTTGGTTTTGGAATTGGAAATCTTCCTTCGCTGAAGTCGTCGTTTGCGATGTTGAAGATGACGACGACGACGACGACGACGACGACGATGCTCGAATCGTTATCGCGAGAAAGCATATAAGAAATCCGATTCGAATCATCGGAGACGCGCGAAGCGTTCGATGATGAGTCGTCATTGCGCTTCTTCTCCTCTGATTGTATGTGTTTTTGTGTCGAAAAATTTCATTAAATAAATTGGACTACTAAATGGTATGGTACTACCATACCAGGTACGTAGTATTACTTCGCTCCAGCCGCACTTGCGCCACTGCCACCGATTTGGCCGAGTTCGGTGACGAAATCGTCGCCACCACACATGTCCGTGGCGCCGTAGCAAACGCTCTTCGCGCGCCCGTTCGTTCGTTCTCTTTGCGCGAGCTCTCGCAAAGCTAAGACTTCGGCGTAGCATCCGCCACCTAAGACGAAGGCTACGGCAGATGAGTATCCGCCAGTGCCTTCGTCTTGCTGCGATTGAGAAGCTGGAGGGCCACTCGCGCGTTGAGAAGCAGACGCTTTGGCGTCAAAGTAGGCAAACGTTTCCACGGCGTTATCGCCTACAGCGTCCGAAGACGATGGCTGATTCGCTAATAATGCCTCAACTGCGGCGGCTAAGGGGAGTTGTCGTTCGCCGGACAACAAGTGTTTGGCCGTTTTCGTGATTAAATCGACCGATTGGCCATATAACCTATCCGCCCAGTCTAAAATGTCCGCTTGAGATCTATTGCTATTCGTGTTTCCGCCTTTGTTTTGTTGTAACTGTTGATTCAACGAGAGCATCTTCTTGACGTAATTATACGCGCCGCATTCGCACCCACTCGCTCTCAACGCTCCTTCGATGGCCTCATCGTCGATTTTGCCCATGTTTCCGGAACTGTTCAGTTGCGAGGTGAGCAACATGATCAACGCTAAACGGATTTTATCGCTCGCTGAACCTCTGCCTGTAGCGCCCAACAAACTCAACGCTGCTTTCCAATCGCCTTTACCGATGCAGAAATCTTCCTCGATGGAGAAATATTCATCCAGGCCTCTGTGTTTGATTTCTTTCAACAGAGCAGTGGCAATGTTCGTGTGTTTATCGATCAACTTTTTATGTTCTTGTAATTTCGGCAACGACTCGACGGCTTTGGTTAACTTGGCCGTGCTCGCACCTGTTTGATCATCAGCATCGTCCCCTGCGGAATTTGTCGCGCTCGCCGACGCAGCGTTGACTTCTGCGATCGCTCTTTTGTATTCCGCCAACTCTACCTCTACACTTTCGGCAACTTTTGGAAACTGTGCGTCTTTATACTTCCTCCAGAAATCATCCGAATCATCCAATGCGTACGATTTCGTCTTTGCATCCGCCCCAACGGCATTTTTATCCGGCTTCACGTCCACTCTGTTCAACTTCATGTGCAAGACGTCGTGCACTAACGGCTCATAATGCCATGCATGTTGTAAACTCGCGGTAAAATCGTAGTTTCTGTCGAAAATCGCTAATATTGGCCTCGCCATTTGCTGAGAGGCAGCACTATTCGCGTTGCCGAGGCCAATCAACGGCATTTGCCCAAATCCACTCCCGTTTTTACTTCCCAAATAATCTCTCAGTTTACTCTCCAACTCTCTCCCAACCATTTCTGCGGCGCCTCCCTTAGGACAGCGAATAATAGGCACTTGACCCATGGTCATGACCGTCGCAAACAATCCATTCGTGACATCCGCGATGCACTTTTCGATGTCATCGCCTCTGCTCTTCGGATCGTTCAACTTCTTAAACGCGTCTGGACGCATGATAGAAAACACGTCTCTCTCTAAACTCACGAAATCTAAGTTTTGATCGAACACTCTTTTCACTCGAGAGGAAATCCCGGCTTTGACCGAGGCCGTCGCGAGCTCCTCGAGACCGCTTCTTGGCAACTCTCGAGTGAAATGCAAGTGATAACTTTCGTACAATTTCTTCCCCAAATCTTGCGATATCTTTTGAATATTTTTCGCCGTCGGTTGGACGAAATACACAGCGGGGACGTCTGGAATTTGTTCTCGTTCGCTTTCTAGTAAGAGAGTTAATGTGATGCCATGTTGTCTCAATTCATTCACTCGTAGCAAAGGCGCGATGACATCGAACGCGAATTTGTCGAGGATTAAGATTTTGTATTGAATATCTCCCGCTTCATTTTGTTGATTATTTCCAAAAGAAGATTCTTGCTCTTCCACAAACAAATCGAACATGCGCACAACGGCTCTCTTTTGGCGGTCGCGCAGGTCGAGCTGCATCGCGTCCATTTTTATGTAGTGACTGCTCGTGAGAATGCGTTCAATTTTTGAAGATTCGATCAGATTTTGAGCGAGACGAAAATCGTTCAAATTGAGAACAAAAAATGGAGAGAATAGCCCCGAAAGCAGAGCGAAAACAGTGACGGGGACGTAATGTAACAATGGAGCATTTCTATACATGCATAATAATAGAACAATTCGTTTATAAATGGATAACAACAGAACAACTCGTTTTCTTCGTGATTCACCTTTTCTTTTCTTTTCTTTTCTATATATTTCTTTCTTTCGCGAGACAGCTTATTCGTTTAGAAAATGTTCTCGCCCAACAGAGCGTCAAAATCAAAATCGTCGGCGTCACCGAGCTCGTCGATGCCTCTGAGGTTTTGCTCAAAGTCATCGTCGAGTTGTGGATGCGGCATCGCGTGCAGAGTGTTCCCTTCTACCGGCGCTGCCGCCGGCGTCGGAGTTTTTTTATTCGAAGGCGTGCTTCGACCGCTGGCCGGTTTCTTCTTTTTCTTCTTTTTTCCTCCGGCAGGTACACCAGGGTCAAATCCATCCAGGATGGAGTCGAACTGACTCTGGGCGGCTTTTTTCTGCTGAGCAAGCATGCGTTGTTGAAGCATTTGTTCTCGCTCGAGCTGTTGTTGAATTGCGATTTGGCGTTGGCGTTCTTGTTCTTCCTGTTGTACGCGCAGTTTTTCTTCCTCCAGGCGTTGTTTGTGTTCCTCTCGTCGACGTCTGGCCTCTTGAACGGCTTTACTGTCCGAACCAAGAGTTAATGCGAACGCATGGAGTGGGTCCTGACCAATGGTCGTCGTAGCGTCGCTACCGCTGCCTGCTTTCTCTTGCTTGATTTGAACAGCCACCTCCGGTTGGGGAGGCGGAACGACAGCGACCGGTTCTTTCTTGTCACCGCTGCCGTCGTCCATCGCAACGTCACTACCACCATTGCCGTCAATGGTAGTCATTTCTGCACCGTCGTCTAATTCCGCCGTATTCTTTTCTCCCTCTTTCCCGCCACTTTCTTCTTTCTTGATTTCTTCTTTTTTGACATCTTCTATTTTCTGCTCTTGTTCTTGTTCTTCTAGTTCTTCTTTCTTAATGACGGAGGATGGAGATGAAACCACCAATAAGTCGCTCGCGTTCTTCTCGCCACCGAACGCTTCAATCACGCGCTCTTTCTTCGTCTCTGGAAGAGGGTTCCCGCACCAACCTTCTTTCTGTGCGACTTTGTTTCGGGCAACCATTCTCGTGAATCTTTGCAATCGTCGACTGGTGATATCCGTCGATGTCATCGGCACGTGCATCTGCTTTTCATCCGGGTGGTTACCAGCAGCGTTCACTCTTTGTCTGTGTTGCGACTCGGCCGCAAGAATTTGATGATCGTACTCTTTCGTCGGTGCATCGGATAAAATCTGTCTCGCTTTCTCCGCGTCTTCCACAGTTAAGCTCTTCAAGATGTCACCCAACACGCTCTTCTCATCTGCCGTCATCGGTTTGAATAAAATGATCGATTTTGACTCGAGGTCAGATAACTGATTTTGTGCCAAACCCAAGGCTTGCATGATCGTTTGACACTCGCTTTGGATCGTTTGGTATTCTAATTTAGACGCCGCTGCGGCAACTTTGGCAATGCACGCGTCTCGGTCCAACAATAAGCCTTCCTCGACTTCCTTCTCTCGCGCAACAATACCTTCATATTTCGTGTGCCAAAGCGCCAATAGTGTCTTGGCCATAACATGCACGTCCGTTCCTTCCGCGTTGAACTTCATGGCGTTGTTAAACGTCAATTCGATGTCTTCGTGAACCTCTTTCGCAAGTTCATACCTCCCGCCGTCTTCGATAAATTTTTTGATCGTGCCGAGATCCATTGGGTTGGTAATTATCGTATGATAGTTTACCAAGCCCAACGCCTCGGCATCGACAGGCATACGAAAGGGTCCACCCCAATCGTGCGACATGAGTTGTCTCACAGCGGCTAAACATTGACGATGGACGACGTCAAGTAACGAGCGATATCGCAACACTTCGAAGCCTTCTTTGTACTCAGATTTTGCGCCAGATTTCGTCCTCTGCGTCGTAATGACTCTAAAGGCAGCGTGTTTTTTTCTGATTTCATCTTTTTGTTGATAGTCTTGTTGGTCTTTGTGCATTTTCTCAAACTTTTTATCGCGCTCGTTCGCCATCGCTATGGCTCTCGTTTCTAAACTTTCCACCAAAGCTTGAACCTCGCCGAGCTTTTTCTTCAACGCAATCTTCTGCTCTTTCTCTTCTTGCATCTGCGCGGGCGTTCGGAGTTTCTTTTGCGTGATTAAATACTCTTGCTGCCGTTCGATTTCGGTCAAGCCGAGCACATCATGCGGGAGTTCGTGCACGCCGCCGTTCATGGAGTGGTATCGAGCAATATCTGAACCCATCATGTCGGAGACATCAAACATGCCGCCACGAGCCGGTAACGATTTCTGCGACGCTAACTTTTGCTTCTTGTTTCTCGGCGTGTCCGCTTTGGCACCACCTCTGCTTGGTGGTCGCTTGGGTCCCGAGTTTATCATCTTGGCCGCTTTCTTCGTGTTTGCCGCGCTTCCTTTTTTCGATCCTACGTTGCTATCTTTGCTATCTAATTTGCGCTTACTATTCGAACTACTTCCACCCCGCAACGAGGTCGCGCTCCCATTAGCACCACTCGGTACAGCCAAGCCTTTAAAAGTGTGCATTTCGTTCGGAAATCCAGGTAAACCGGCTAAGGCAAACCCGGCCGGCAACTTTTCTGCTCTCTTCTCCGCATCTTGTCGCGTTGTGAGTATCTGATGTTTAGTATTGTTACACGGGTGAGAAAATTGAGAATGAAATGAAAGAGTGCCAAGGTTAGTAAAAAAGTGATTATCGAACGTGTTATTCGTTGGATGATGACCGTGAAAAATGCGCGTCAGCTCATCCACGCTAAACGACGGCGAAAAGAACGCGTTGTCTTTCTCGATGTTTTCCAAGCAGAGATTAAAAGAAACGTCGTCGTTCTCTTCATCCGGTGAACAGCGCTGCGACGACAACGACGAGGTAACAGACGGTGGCGAAGATATGAATGTTGCGTTGCACTTCTTCTTCTTCTTCGCTCGTCGTTGACTATGCGCTGAAGAAGGCAACGTGGTTTTCAAGGAAGCACCAAGATTCTGACTATCTACACGCGCAAAAACGCGGCCAGATCGAGTTCTCGAGGAACCCAAAAAACGTAAAGACGAGCGAACAGTTCTGCTGCACTCATTCGTCGCGTTATTCGTCGTCGCGTTGGTATTTACCTCTCCTTTATTCGGCACGCGAAGCCAATCGTCGCCGCCCATAATTCTTCCTATCAAATGAGAGCCGCCGAAATTCGCTTCTTTTGGTATCGCGCGGAACTCTTTTCTCTTTTCTCGCGTCTCCCCCGCGCGCGATGCAGTCGCGGCGCGCCGTTCCTTTTTTTCCCTCCTCCACTCGACGTGCGAAAAAGACGCGCGGGGCTTCCGAAACGACGCGGCAGTGGTACGCCTCCAATGAATTCAAATCCCTTCCAAAAGAATCGACGTGTTCCGAAAACGTCGAATTCCCTCTCTCTCGTTTTTGTCCTCAAAAAGTTCTCGACAGGAAAGGAACCGCCCGAAAGGGTGTTCTTCCGAGAAAGACGCGCGCACAAAGTCGCGTCACAAAAGGAAGACGCGAAAAGGTTATTTGGGGGGCGGGGGAGGGTGTCAAACCTCCGCGAAAGAGCGTCTCGCCTTCTCGGAAAAGAATACAAGGGAAGACAAAACAGAGCTCCAATTCTTTTCTTTTTTTGAGTTTAGGGTGTTGGAGAAGAGATTTGAGTCCTTAAATTTTTCAGGCCTTTTTGTCCTCCTCTTATTAAAGTCTCTCTCTCTCTCCACAAAATTGTGCTGCGGTAAAGTCCGTTGTCGTTTGGACGCGAAGAAGAAGAGAAAAGATGGTGCGTCGTTGTTTTTTTTTTCGCGCGAGAGAGATGGAGCAAAATAGGACGGACGCCATCGCGGGGCGCGATTCGAGTCGCGTTTCGGTGGACGCGGAAGGATTTGCTTTGCCGTCGTCGTCGTCGTCAAAATTCGGGTTTTTTCTCTTTTTTTAGTAAGGTGGTGCTCGGTGCGATGTGCTCGACCAAAACGCGCGTACATCTGCGCGCGAGATGTGGACGGAAAGAGCGTCGCGAGGGATGAAACTCGCTCGGAAAACGCGTTGTAGAACACGCGCGCATCCGATGCGCGCTCGGTGAGAAAAAGGGAGAGGTCGCGAGGGGGTCTTTTTTGGGTGCCGGACTGCGCGCAATTTTCGCGAAGTCCTAATCCGTCCGGCTCTTGAATGACTTGTTTTTTCTTAGTCGTTCTTCGTGTTCCACAACGCGTTCCAATAACTGACCCGTGCATTCCTCTTCTCTTCCGAACGACAGCCAACGAAAAAGAAAGCAGCCGCCGTCCCGGCCGCCATCAAGGCGAAAATTGCTGCTAACACGGTCAAAGAACCGACGGACCCGCGATTTGTTCGCGAACCAAAAAACTTTGGCATTGGCAACGACATGATGCCGAAAACGCCGTTAAACAGATACGTTAAATGGCCGAAATACGTTCGCATTCAAAGACAACGACAAGTGTTGAAGAAGAGATTGCGAGTTCCGCCGGCTATTAACCAATTCACGAAGACTTTGGACAAGAACATGGCGACGAACTTGTTCAAGATGCTCATGAAGTATCGCCCAGAGGACAACGCGCAAAAGAAGGAACGTTTGACAGATATGGCCAAGGACGCCGCGGAAGGCAAAGAGTCCGACGTCAAGAAGCCTGTTGTTGTCAAGTATGGTATTAACCACATCACGTACTTGGTCGAGCAAGGCAAGGCGGAATTAGTCGTCATTGCGCACGACGTGGACCCGCTTGAGTTGGTCATTTGGCTCCCGGCGTTGTGCCAACGCATGAACGTCCCGTATTGCATCGTGAAGGGCAAAGCGCGTTTGGGTGCCGTCGTCCACAAGAAAACTGCCACGGCGTTGGCGTTGACGGCGGTAAAACAGGAAGACAAGATGGAGCTTTCTAAGTTAGTCGAAGCGATCAAGGCGTCGTACAACGAGAAGGCCAAGGAGCACCAACGCAAGTGGGGTGGCAGCATTATGGGGGTGAAGTCTCAAGCCAAGACGGCGAAGAGATTAAAGAAGATGTCTAAGGAATTGGGCGGCGAAAGCAAGTGAAAGACGCTTTGCTGTTGGGATATAATAAATGTTAATTTTCAGAGAGAGTATAGATATTGAGAGAGAGAAGAGATTTTGAGGAGGAGGAGGAGGACGATTTGAATAAGGGAGAATCGCACACCACGACTGTTCCACGTTTGTTTTATTTAGCTTACACACAGACGAATACAGGTACATAGCGTGCGAAAAAGCGTATATATTAATATCGGTTGTCATGTATTAGATTTACGAAAGTCGTCGTCCGCAACTTACACACATTTTCTCTCTTTTGTCTGCCAAAGAATGACCTCGAATAAATTACACCACAAATTATAATTCACACCTTATATACACCTTTATAATACACCACAAATTATAATACACATAACAACGATGGCAAGTCCAGAACCGAATCTTACCAACAAACCTTCTTTACAACGCATAAACACCCTCTCCGACCGCTTAAATCAATCAAAAATCCCAATCTCATTTGGTATACACGACGGATATCAATCCTGTTTCAAGTTGGAAAAAACCATCCTCTTGAAACCGCAAAACGTTCGCCTCACGGTCGGTGCGTCGGCTTTGGTGCAAAAGAAAGATATATCCACCTACGGGAAACTCGAATACGACGTTCCAGAGAAGATTTCGATCTTGGATTTCAAAGGAGACGTGAAAACGTTCCAACCGACGATTGTCTTAGATACGGCTCAAGTCGAGTTGAAGAAAAAGTTCAAAGCGTTTCAGAATAACAAATTCGCGAAAGCGAACGTCTCCATATCGACTGGGTACAACTGGCAGAAGAAAGCGCCATTTTTTAAATTCGAAGCGCTACCACTGAATCCGTTAGTTCTCGGAGCCGGAGCTATTGGCGTGATGAAAGAGATTGGTAAAGCGGATGGAAAGTTGGAACGCGAAATCAAGCTCCCGGGCGGTAATAGAGCGAAGGCTGATATGCCGGTGACAGTGACCAGAGATAAACGGACCAATCATTTCCACGTGAGCATGAACGGGAGCGTGTTGACCATGAAGCTGAAAGAGCAGATGGTGACCATTGGCAGCAACAGCACGAACGTGTTGAGATGACATCCATGAACGATACATTAAAATATGTATACTTTAAAGCCGTTTGTAATTACATATGTACTCCTACACCTATGTATATAATTCCACTAAAAATCGATTCTTCGCTATTATTTTTGTCCGGTCTGCCTATCTGTCTGTTTTATCAATATAGATATATATGTGCGAAAATGAGCGACGCAGAGCGCACGACGGAGCAACTAAGGGACTCCGGAGGGTTAGCCGCGATCGCACGGATGTTGAGAGAGCAGCAAGAAAGTAAACAGAATAATAACGAAAATAAGCAGCAGCCGCCGGAGAAGATATTGAAAGAATCGAAACGAACGCGCGAAGAAGATAAAGAAGAAAAGAAGAAGAAACGTAAGAAAGAGAAGAAAGAGAAGAAAGAGAAGAAGGCAAAGAAGCGAGAGGAGAAGTCGAAAAATTGCGACGTCAATACAGCTAATCGAGATGAAGATGTACAAATGCTTTCCAACAAAAGGAGGGAGCTTTGGTCGTTGCTGGACACTATTGCATCGAAAAAGGATTCCAAGGATTTGAAAACAACGAAAGCTAAGGTGAACGCGATATTAGACGCCGTTGTGCTGAATGTGTCGAAAAGAAGTAGTACTTATGACGTCGGCATCATTGGCGAGCAAGTGCACAGTTGGCGAAAAATGATTCGGGAGCACTGCGAAGAAGAGGAAGGCGACGACAGGGGAAATGTTGACGCAGTTTTGAACGTGTTGAAACAAATGTTAAATGTGATCATGGTGTCGTCGCCGTCGTTATGTAGCGAGAATAGTAGTACGATGTTAGAGAAATTTAGCCCATTCGCGTCGCAGTTGCGCGCTTTCGACAAAAGTGTTGTACAATAAAAAGCATGCTTATTTACCAATACAAAATCGCTCGAATATGGTACCTAAAATGTCCTCCGTAACGTCTTCTCCGGTGACTTCTCCTAACGCCACCGCGGCTTCCCGCAAATCAATCGTCCAAAAGTCCACGGGCAAATCGTTCAGCGCGGATTCTTTCACGCGTTCCATGGCTTCTACGGCGTGTTTCAACGCTTCGCTTTGTCGAGAGGAGACAAAATAAGCGTCGCCTTCGACGCTGGAAAGGCCAGACTCAAACGCGTTGGACACTTTTGACTCTAAATCTTCAATCCCAAAACCTTCCTTGGCGGATAAAAAGACGACGTTGTCTAAAGTGCACTTTTCCAAAACGTATTCAGGAACGCGCAATCGATCCATCAAGAACGGTTTCATTTTCCCACTCGGGTCACTTTTCATTTCTTCAATCAACGATTTGTTATTCGTAATATCGTCCATTTTGTTTGCGACAAATATTGCGTTCCTCGCTACATCCAAAGCTTCTCGCCAAACCGTCTCGTCCGCGCGCTCCCATCCTCGACTAGCGTCTAAAACGAACGCGCACAAATCCGCCCCGCGCGCGGCTATTTTTGAACGCTCGATACCGACGGCTTCTACTTTATCGATTATATCGATTTCTTCTTCTTTATTGCTATTCCTATTCCTATCATCACTGTTATTATTGCTATTACCGCTACCACCTCGTATGCCAGCTGTATCTAATAGAGTAATCTTCACGCCACTGACATTAACCGTCGCCTCGACCACATCTCTCGTCGTTCCTTCCACGTCCGTGACGATAGATCTTTCACTCTTCGTCCATCGATTCAACAATCTCGATTTCCCTGCGTTTGGACGTCCCACAATCGCCAGTGTGCATCCAGTCGACAAACTCGCGTTCTTCTGCGACGTTTTCAACGCGCTCAACGCCACCTCTTTGGCCTCGTCCACCTCTTTTGCAATCTTATTGGCGTCCAACGGCACCATCTCGTCGTCGAAATCCAACCTCGCTTCTAACTCTGCCAAAACGTCAATCATCTTACCTCTCGCCTCTTTCACGTCGTTCGATAAACCACCTCTCAAAGTTTTCAACGCCTCCACGGCGGCCTCGTCCGTCTCCGCTCGAATCAATGAATGTACCGCTTCTGCTTGCGACAGATCTAGCCTCCCGTTCAAAAACGCTCTCAAGGTAAACTCGCCGTTCCTCGCCAATCGACACATGTTTGTCCGTAAACATGCGTTTAACACTCTCGTGGCACATACGGAGCCTCCATGCGTGTGTATTTCTACCACGTCTTCTGCGGTGTACGATCGAGGTTTGAGCATCGGTAAAACTAACACTTCGTCAATGACTTCTTCTTCGTTCTCCTTCGTTTTGTTGTTGTTGTTGTTGTTGTTGTTGTTGTTGTTGTTGTTGTTGTTTACGATGGTCCCGTGAAGGACGAGATGCGATTGAAATTCTGTCTCGCGTCTCGCCGCCGTCGAGCTCGGACGAAATATCTCTCCGGCGACTTTTTGCGCGTTCCTCCCGCTCACTCGGACGATAGAAACGCCGCCCAATTGCGGGACGATCGGCGTCGCAATCGCCGCGATCGTATCGTCGTCGTCGTTGTCGTCGTCGTCGTCGAAAACTCGACCGTGACGACGATGCGCGTCCGTCGTCCTTCTCTTCTTCCTTTGTCTTCCTCTTCGCCGCCAATAATACCAACGGTGCGAAAATCGATCGGGGGTCCCAGAGGAAAGCCGGCCGCGCTCCGAAACGGAAGAAGAAGAAGAAGAAGAAGAAGAAGAAGAAGAAGAAGCCGTGGGCGGCAAAAGCGTGGAGCGCATCCTTTTTTTACTTTCTTTTTT
>MDSZ01247548.1_pt1 | contig 26745 bp, 27 predicted proteins | sample 811201 | NCBI WGS metagenome assembly MDSZ01 (sample SAMN05326647, study PRJNA326480) | marine metagenome | isolation source: seawater | place: Indian Ocean: North | collected 2010 | reverse complement strand
TGGAAGCGCAGTAATGCGTGCAGCTGACCAGTACTAATAGCTCAATTGGCTTGATTTATGCACTGAAAAAAATTTTTCTTAATATCGATATTATATAATAAATATTTAATGACAAAAATTTATAAAGTTGGAATTATAGGTCTTGGAGTTGGTATTAAGCACTATCAAAGCTTTGAAGATTGTAGATATACAAAAGTTACATCCATCTGTGACTTTGACCAAAAAAAAATTAATATTTTAAAAAAAAAAAATTCTAGACTTAAAATATTTAAAAATGCTTCAGATTTAATAAAATCCAAAGCAATAGATATTGTATCTATAGCTAGTTACGATAGTCATCATTTTGATCAGGTTATTCTTTCATTGCAAATGAACAAACATGTTTTTGTTGAGAAACCTATTTGTCTATTTCAAAAAGAATTAGATGGTATAAGCAAATTATTAAGAAAAAAAAAAACATTATATTTTGGTTCTAATATGAACTTAAGAACCTCAACTATATTTAAGGAGCTGAGAAATTCTGCTAGGAAAAAAAAAATATTTTATATTGAAGCGGATTATAATTCTGGAAGACTAAATAAAATTACAAATGGGTGGCGTACAAAAGAAAAGTATCATTCAATTATTTTGAGTTCAGCGGTACATGTAATTGATTTAGTTTGTTGGATATTAAATGATTATCCTAAGAGTGTATTCGCTTATGGTAATAAGATTATAACTAAAAAATCAAAATTTAAATATGATGATTTTTTTGTAGGTATAATGAAATTCTCAAATAATGTAATTTCTAAGGTATCAGCTAATATTGGAGGCATATATCCTCATTTTCATAAATTAAGCTTGTATACAGATAAGTTTACTTTTGAAAACAGCATAAAAGGTTCTTATTTTATTAAAAAAAAAAAGAAATGGATTAATATTTAAAAATGAGAGTGCAAATTATAAAAATAGAAAGAGGAGCATAGTAATCAAAGAATTCGTAGAGGAGATAAATAAAAAAAGATCAAACCAAAATAAAAAAAAATTTAAAGAGATATACAATATAATGAAAATATGTTTTGCATTTATTAACTCTTTAAAAAAAAGCAAAAAAGTAAATATGAAATATGACTCTTGATTTATTCGCAAATGAACAAAAAAATTTTTTTTAAAGAAAAAAAAAATAACCAATTTTCGTTAAATATCAAAAATGGAATTAATCACGGGAAACTTGAATTTTCTTTAGCAAAATGGGAAACTAAAACACTAAAAAAAAAATGTGGAAAAATTACATTATTCAGTTTCTCAAATAGCTCTATTGCAGAACAATTAATAAAAGAATTTAACCAAATAATGAAAAAAGAAAATTTTTTTTGGGTACAATTGGACTCAATAAATATCTATTCAAAATTAAAAAATATAAATCAATTTTTTTTAAAAAATGGATTTCAAATAAGTAACAAATACATTTCATGGATTTTGAAAAAAAAACAAGTTAATTTAAAACTAATCGAATTATTGCCTAAAAAAAATCCATTTAAAATAGCTAAAAATAAAGATATAAAAAAATTATCAATTTTTACTGAAAAATATCCAGATCCAGGAAGATATGTTGTTAAAAAAAATTTTCGGAAATATGGCATAAAACTTTATAAATCATGGCTTACGAACAGTATTAAAGATAATTATAAAAAAGTTTTTTTTTATGAAAAAAATAATAGAGTCCTAGCCTATCAAGCAATATCCTATAATTATGAAAAAAAAATGATGACACTTGGAATACTTCGTAATTCTAAAGAAATCCCATCTTTAGGTACGCTCGTTTTAATTAATTCTATTAAATTTTTTCTTAAACAAAAAAAAGTTATTATGCTTAATACAAGATCATCTGAATTTAATAATGAAATCAATAAGATTAATTTATCTTTAGGTATGAAAATAAAATTAAAAGGAACTAATTTCCAGAGGTTTTATAAAATCATATGATTTGTTTTATACAAGCAAGAATGTCATCAAAAAGATTTAAAGGAAAAATTTTAAATAAAATAAAACATTATGAAATTTTCTTTATATTGTATAAAAGATTAAAGAAATCAAAACTAATTTCTAAGATAGTATTTGTAACATCAAATCACCGTTCAGATGATATATTTTGCAATATTCTAAAGAAAAAAAAAATAAATTTTTTTAGAGGCGATCTTAATAATGTTGCTCAAAGATTTTTAAATTGTGCAGAAAAATATAAAAAAAAAAAATTTATTCGAATTTGTTGTGATAGTCCGCTTATAAATTGGAAGTTGGCCGATAAACTCATAGATTTATCCAAAAAAAAAGAATTTGATATAATTACAAATTCTTTAGACTCAAAATATGCCAAGGGTATGGGTATAGAAATTATAAAAACTTGTTTGTTAAAAAAAAATATTTTATTTTTTTCAAAAATTGAAAAAGAACATGTAACTAAGTATTTTTATAAAAATAAATTTAAATTTAAAATTGTAAAATATAACAAATCAAAAAAAGCGAAATTTTCAAATTATTGTGTTGATTATCCCTCAGATATTAGAAAATTAGATAAAATAATTGGGAATAAAAACCCTATAAATTCTCTAAATTTTTGAAAAAACTATTTTGGGCTTTGCTTGAATAAGCTCTATTAAAACATTGTCATCACCAATTAAAAAAGTAATTTTTGTTTTCAAAGCTACTGCGTACAAAATAGGTTTAATTTGTAAATAGCCATTTTTCCTCAATCTTTTGACTTCTTTTTCTAAATTATTAACCTCATAGGCTAGGTGATGAATACTAGACTGATTTTTTTTTATGGAAGAAAAAATATTTTTTTTTTTACTTAAAGGTTCAATAATTTCATAAATGATGTTGTCTTTATTTTTTATAAATATTATTTTTACATCGAATATCTTATCAATAAATATTTTTGATATGCTTATATTAGAAAAAATTTTTTTATATTCTTTCTTTGTTTCAGCTATATTTTTTGAATAAATACCAATATGGTGGATTTTCATTTAATTTTTTTATTTATCAACTTTGTTAAATCACTTAATTTTTTAATTTTTTCCAATTCATTAAGGCCTATTTTAATATTAAATTTTTTTTCTATATCTAGATAGAGATTAATTATTTTAAGTGAGTCAAGTAATTTGTTAATTTCTTTATTAAGATCTTTTTTTTTAATTTTTTTATTGTACTTTATATATAATTTAAAAATATCCTTATTCATACTTGATTTATTTTTCATAATTAAACTTAGATTAATTTATATTCATTTTGTATAAATTTGCAAAAATGGAACTTTAGTATTTTTAATATTAGCTGTGTATATTTTATTATTATTACTTTTAGATTTTAATTTCATTCCATGTTCCTCGTAAAAATTTTCACACAACTTATTTTTATTTGTTTTAATATATTTAGCTTCCAAGAGTTCTCCTCTGTTTTTTTTTACAATTTTAAATATTTGGTCAAGCACCCATGCCTCTAAGTGCCTACCAATTATTCTACATGACATAGAGAAATTTTTTATTAAAAAATTTTTTTTATTTTTTTTTTCTAATATTATAAAGGCAATCGTGCCATGGTCTCCAAAATTATCTTTAAAACTTATTAGATAGCTAAGGAACTTTTTAGAATTATAAATTTTTTTAATATCTGTAGTGTCTAATCTTATTGATGTTAAATTAAATTGGTTCACTTTTAGTGTTAATTGAGAAGCTCTATTGAATTGATCTGGTGTTAATTTTTTTATTATTGGCTTAGGTTTTATTGATTTTAAAAAAGATATTTCATCTTTTTTCATTTGAAATGATGAGATGAATTTAGCACGCATTCTATATTGCGTATTTTTTCTAAGATCGTCGGCAGTTAATTTAAACTTATATAAATCGTCAATTTTAATTATTTGGTTTTTCCAATCAGAGATATCATTTGATGGCTCAGGTACAAAAACTTCAGGAAGAAATTTTAAAATTTTTTTTCTTTCTAAAATGTTGTCATCCCAAAAGACCATACTATCGAAACCAATATTTAACTCTTTTTGTATTTGTTTAATGTTTTGATATTTTTCATCCCAATTTATTTTTTTAATCACGAAATCATTAAACTTTAAAGCCATATTTTTATTTTTACGAAAGACCTCTTCGACATCTGAAAAATTATTTTTGCTACAAATACCCAACATTATTCCTTGTTTTTTAATATTAATTATTTCTTCCTGAAAAGATAAATATGCAGAACCGACTCCATCTTCACCAATTTTTATTCTGTTATATCCTGACTCGCCAACTACCCCTCCCCACAATGTGTTATCACAGTCTAAGATTAATAATTTTTTTTTTAAATTTTTTAAATGATTTAAAGTTCTTTTAATTTGTTCAATTAATATTTCCATACCTCTATCTGATAATCTTGATCTAAATAAATACCAATTTCTTTCTTCAAAAATATTTTTTAGTCCTTCAGTTGAAAAAATTCTATCAATATCAACAAAAACAAAATTATCGGATTTAGAAAAGCTTAAAATTTTTTTTTTAAAAATTTCTTTATTATCTGATAGTGTTTTATCTATAATAAGATCATTTATATTATTCTTCTGTTTAGAAATATAAAAAACAATTAAATTATTTTTACTATTTTTTTGAATTTTAGAAAATAATTTTAAAAATAAATTATTGTATTTATTTTTTTCTTTCTCGATATCTTCTTCAAAAAGAATGATAATTTTATTGTAAATGTTATCAGTTGTAATTTTGCTCCAATCTGAATAATTCTCAAAAGTAACTTTATTATCAATAATTTTCCAAGAAGGGTGTGATGGATTTATAAAGGAAGTACTATATATTTTTATCATATGAATTCTTTAGTGTTTATAAGCGAGTTATATATCTCAAACAAATTAATTTGAACTATATTTGTAGAATATTATTGTAAATTAATTTAGATATGAAGCAGATTCTTAAAATTTTATTTAATAGATTTTATTTTTTAATATGAAAAAAGTATTTATAGTTGCTGAAATAGGAAATAATCATGAGGGCAATTACGTTGTTGCAAAAAAATTAATTTATAATGCTAAATTAGCAGGTGCCGATGCAGTAAAATTTCAAGCATACAATGTTAATAAATATGTATCTGATCAAAATAAAGACAGATTTAATAGACTAAAGAAATTTGAATTATCTTTTGAAGAATTCCTAAAATTAAAACACTATGCTAAAAAATTAAATATAAAATTTTTTGCCACCCCTCTTGATCTAGATAGTTTAAAATTTTTATTAAAAAATACATCAATTTTGAAAATATCTTCTGGCGATAATAATAATTATTATTACATAAATCAGATTTTAAAAAAAAATAAAACTTGTATAATTTCCACTGGTTTCTTAAGTAATAAAGAAATTGATATTTTAATAAAAAAACTAATAAAGAAATTTGGAAAAAAAAAAATTATTAAAAAACTTAAGATTCTTCATTGTGTTTCCTCATATCCTGCAAAAAAAGAAAATTTAAATATTTCAGTTATTAAATACTTAAATGAGAAATACGATTTAGAGATTGGATATTCAGATCACTCTATTGGAATTCAGGCTTGTTGTCTTGCAGTTGCTAATGGAGCGTCAATTATTGAGAAACATTTTACTCTAGATAAAAATTACTCTTCTTTTCATGATCATTTGATTTCATCAGACCTAGATGAGATGAGAAATTTAGTTAAGTCAATAAGGGATATCGAAAAAATGATTGGTAATAAAAATAAAAAAATTCAACCCGATGAAAAAAAAATTATAAATTTAGCCAGAAGGTCTTTTTATGCATCAAAAAATATTAAGCTAGGTGAAAAAATCACATTTAATAAAATTTCTTCTATGAGACCCTATCTAAAAAATTCGTATAATTTTGATAATATTGAAAAAATAATTAATAAAAAATCTTGGCAATATTTTAAAAAAGGTGATGTAATAAAGTGAATTTTGCTATAAATTTAAGCTCTTCTTAATGAATATTTTAATAACAGGTTCAAGTAAAGGAATTGGTTTTTATCTTTATAAACAACTAAAAAAAAAAAATAAAATATTTGGTATTTCAAGAACACTAAAAAAAACAACTGATTTTGTATGTGATATTTCAAATAAATTCGAGGTTGAGAAAACTTTATCGAAAATTAGAAAAATTGATGTTTTGATAAATAATGCTTCTGTTACTGAAGTTAGTAATAATACTTTAGAAAATTTTGAAAAAACTTTACAAATTAACTTAAATGGAGCCTTTTATTGTTCACACTTTGCATTACCAAAATTAAAAAAATCAAAAATAAAAAAAATAATTAATATTTCCAGTATAAATGCTTATGTAGGGTTTCCAAATAATCCAGGATATGTAACATCAAAAGGAGGTTTAAATTCTCTAACTAAGTCTTTGGCAGTAGATTACGGCAGGTATGGTATTAAAGTAAACTCATTATCTTTAGGTTATATCGCGGAGGGAATGACAAAAAAAAGTTTTAACAATTTATCGAAAAGAAAAAAAAGAAGTAAAAATACAATATTAAATTACTGGGGTTCACCAAAGGATGTGTTGGGAGCTATAAATTTCTTAATTTCTAAAGACTCTGATTATATAACTGGCTCAGATATTATATTAGATGGAGGATGGTTAGCTAAAGGTTTAAAATGAAAATTGGGTTTATGCAAGGAAGACTGGTTGATTCAGAAAAAAAAAATGCAATTCAGTATTTTCCCTCTAGAAACTGGAAATTTGAAATTAATATAATGAATTCCTTAAACTTTCAAATTATGGAATGGACTATTAATTCTGAAAATATAAAAAAAAACCATTTATTCGATAAAAAAAAAAATAAAGAATTAAAATTTTTTTTAAAAAAAAAAAAAATTAAAATTCCTAGTGTTACTTGTGATTTTTTTATGCAAGAACCTTTTTTTAAAAACAAAAAATTTAAAAAAACTTTAGTTAATTTAAAGAGAGTAATAAATTACTCCAAAAATGTGGGGGTTAAATATATTGTATTACCTTTGGTGGATTTTTCTTCTATTGAAAATACTTATCAGGAAAAATTTTTAATAAGCGAACTAAAAAAAATATCTAAATATCTAGGTCCAAATCAAAAAATACTTTTTGAAATAGATTATCCACCAAATAAGATTATAGAATTCATTAAAAGACTTAATACCAAATTTGGAATAAATTATGATACTGGTAATAGTGCATCTCTTGGATATAGTTTTGAGGAGGAAAAAAAATATTTCAAATATGTCAAAAATATTCATATTAAGGATAGATATTTTCGAGGACATACCGTTAGATTAGGTAAAGGTGACTTTGATTTTAAAAAGTTTTTTTTATATTTAAAAAAAATTAAATATAATAAGAATTTAATATTACAGACAGCACGGGCTAAAGATAATATTAAAGAGATATTAATTAACAAAAAGTTTATAGAAAATTTTATATGAAAAATATTGTGATATGTGGCGCATCAAAAAACCTTGGATATTACTTATTTAAAAAATTAGATTTTTCTAACAATGTTTATTTATTATCTAGAAGTAAAATAAAGCACAAATATTTTATTAAGACAGATATGTCTAATTCAAAACAGTCAATTAGAACATTTCATAAGATTAAAAAAAAATTTACAAAAATTGATGCTATAATTTTTTGTATTGGCAATAGTAGAAAAAATTATAAAAATTTTCCAAATATCAAAGATTTTAATAAATCTTTTTCTGAAAATTTTTATCCTTTGGTAAATTTGATTAATTCATATTTAATAAACTATAATAATAAACCTGTTAAAATAATTGCTGTTTCATCAATAGCAGGGGTAAAAAATATAGATGCTCCAATTACTTATTCTGTGGCTAAAAATGCGTTGAACTTTTACTCATCAATTTTGGCAAAGGAGCTAGCTACAAGTAATATAAATTTGAATATTATTTCTCCGGGCAATATATTAATGGAAAACAATAATTGGGGCAAAAAGTTAAAAAAAAATAAAAGGAGTACTTTAAACTATATTAAAAAAAATGTTCCTAATAACAAATTTTGTGATCCTTCAGATATATTAAATATTTGTAAATTATTAATTGAAAATGAAAATAACTTTGTAGGTTCGAATATAATCATTGATGGAGGTCAGATTTTGTGAAACAAAAAAATGTTGTAGTTATAACAGGAGGTTTAGGATTTATTGGATCTTTTTTCTCTCAATCATTAATTGAAAATAATTATAAAGTTATCATAATAGATAACTCATTACCCAAAACTGTTATTCAAAAAAAATTAATAAAAAAATGCTTCATGTATGAAAATTTAGATATTACAAACGAAGATGAAATTAAATTTTTTAAGCAAAAACTGAAAACAAAAAAAATTTTTGTAAATTGTCTAATTAATAATGCAGCTATTGATTCGGTCCCCAAAAAAACTCAAAAAAAATCGCACTTACCAAATTTAGATGTTTGGAATAAAGAGATAGAGGTCTCACTTACTGGATCATATTTAATGATAAAATATTTTGGAGAAGAAATGAAAAAAAAAAAACAAGGAAAAATCATTAATATTGGATCTGATTTATCAATAATCGCACCTAATCAAGAATTGTATTCTGAATATAAAAATTTTTTAAAACCAGTTACTTATTCAGTGATTAAACATGGGTTACTAGGATTAACAAAATATTTTGCATCTTTGTATGCAAAAAAAAACGTACAAGTTAATATGTTGTCACCTGGTCCCGTTTTTAACAAACAAAAAAAATCATTTATAAAAAAATTGTTAATGTTTATCCCAATGAAAAGAATGGCAAATAAAAATGATCTTAACCAAAGTTTATTATTTTTGTTGGATAAAAATAATTGCTATATGACAGGTCAAAATATAATTGTTGACGGTGGAAGAACAATAATTTAATTTTGATAATTAACTATTGCTAAAAAACTTAAATTTATTTCAATATAAATGAAGATTATAAAATATTCAAAATCCTACAAAAATGTCTCTTTAATAAAAAAAGATTTTATTAGTGATAACTCAAAGTATTTTTCTTATGCAAAAAAAATTAACAATGTTTACAAAAAACAAATAAAAAGAAAAAAATGTGAAAATTGCCAAACAAAAATTTCTAAACCTTTTATAAAAAATTTTGGAATTAAATATTGTATATGTAAAAAATGCGGACATTTAAACGGAATTTATGAAGATACTGAAAAGTTCAACAAGTGGCTTTATAGTAACGATGATGGAAAAAATTATAATCTTTTTTATAAGAAACATTATAAATCTAGAGTTCAAAATATATACGTCCCAAAAGTAGATTTTCTTAAAAAAGTAATAAAAGAGAAAGTTAAAGTCATTGATTATGGTGCTGGTGCTGGTTATTTTTTGAAGGCCCTAGAGATCAAAAAAGTAAAAGCAATTGGATTAGAGACAAATAAAGAGTCGGTAAATAATGGAAATAAATTTTTGAAAAAAAATAAACTTTTCTATACTAAATTTGGTGACCATTCAATTTTGATGGATAATTCAACTAAATATAATACCTTAGCTTTGATAGGAGTTTTAGAACATATAAATCCAAAAAAGTTGTTGAGAGATTTTAAATCCTCAAAACTTAAGTATTTGTATATAGCGGTACCAGCACTTTCTTTGTCTGTGTTTTTAGAGAATGTTTTTACAAAAGTTTTTCCTAGAGTTTTATCAAATGGTCATACTCATTTATATACAGAAAAATCTTTGAATTATTTTGCAAAAAAAAATAATTTAGAAATAATAGGTGAGTGGTGGTTTGGAACTGATATCCCTGATTTATTTAGATCAATACTAACTAGTGCAAATTTTACTAATAAAGAAATATATACTAATGAACTAAATAAAATTTTTCAAAATACTTTAGATGAGCTACAAAGCGTATTAGATAAAAATAAAACTTGTAGTGAAATACATATGATTTTTAAAAAAAAATAAATTAATCATTAAAATTAATGAATAAAACGAAATTCGTAAATGAGATCTGGGCTTTTATACCCGCAAGAGCAGGATCAAGTTTAAAAGACAAAAATATTAGGAAATTAAATGGTAAGCCTTTAATCTATTATTCAATCAAAACTGCTTTTCAGTCCAAATGTTTTGGTAAAGTAATCTTTTCAAGTGACTCAAAAAAATACATTGATATTGCACTTAAGATAAATAACAAACTGAAAATTCATGAGAGAAATGCAAAAATATCCTCAGCTACAGCAAGTGAATATTCTGTTTTTAAAGATTATATTGATAAAAACGAGAAAGTACTCCCTTTGTATTTTGCTCATTTAAGACCAACTAACCCTGTAAGAAATATTAAAACTATAAAAAAAGTTATTAAAATATTTAAAAAAATACAAAGTAAATATAGCTGTATGAGACTTTTAAATGAAACTTCAAAACCCACTTATTGGAGCTGTGGGGTTAAAAATAATCGAGTTTATACGGCATTCAATAAAGATTATGATGTAAATAAACTTTGGCTTGCTAGGCAATCTTTTAAAAAAACTTATTTTATAAATTGTCATATAGATCTATATAAAACCAAACACATTATAAAAAATAAAAACCTATGGGGAAAAAAAGTCTATGGATACATAGACAATGATAGTACAATAGTTGATATTGACACTAATGAAGATTTTAAGTACGCAGAATATGTTATGTCTAAAAAAATAAAAAAAATGTAAAATGAAAAAACCTTTCCTTATTGCAGAGATCGGAATTAACCATAATGGAGACGTAGAACTTGCCAAAAAGTTAATTTCAAATGCAAAAGAAGCTAACTTCGATGCTGTTAAATTTCAAAAAAGAGATATTAAACTGGTATATTCAAAAGAACTTTTAGATTCACCAAGAGAGAGTCCGTGGGGAAAAACGCAAAGAGAACAAAAAAATGGTTTGGAGTTTGGAGAAAAAGAATACGATGCAATTAATGAGTTTTGCTTAAATAAAAAAATAGAATGGTTTTGCTCAGCTTGGGACATTAACAGCCTAAATTTTCTTAAAAAATATGATTTAAAATTTAATAAAATTGCATCAGCTATGGTTGTTGATACTGACTTTCTGAACGAAGTCGCTAAAGAAAAAAAACATACTTTTATTTCAACCGGTATGTGTACTAAAAAAGATATTGATACAGCTGTCGAAATTTTTAAAAATTTTAAATGTCCTTTTGAACTAATGCACTGTGTTTCAACATATCCCATGCAACCAGAAGAAGCTAATCTTGAAACTATTAAAGCATTAAAAAGAGTTTATAAGTGTAACGTAGGATATAGTGGTCATGAAAATGGTATTGCAATTTCATTGGCAGCAACAATGTTTAACTTAAGTTCTTTGGAGAGGCACATTACTCTTGATAGATCTATGTATGGAAGTGACCAATCAGCATCTTTAGAGATGCAAGGAATGTTAAAATTGACTTCATCAATAGAAAAAATGTATTTAGCGATTGGTGAGGAAAAATTGGGGCATATTTCTGAAAAAGAGAAAAAAATTGCAGATAAGCTTAGAGCTCATATAAAATAAAAAAATATTTATATATGTTAAAAAACAAAATTAAAGAGCATTGTGAGGTGATTAAACACCTTGAGTCAGAAGACCAAAAATTAAAAATCGTAATCAAAAAAATTTCCAACAAAATTCTAAATGGTGGAAAATTATTATTTTGTGGAAATGGTGGTTCGGCAGCTGATGCACAACATTTAGCAGCTGAATTTTTAATTAGATTGAGACCTAACATAAATCGAAAACCTATTCCGGCAATTTCATTGGCAACTGATACATCTACACTCACTGCATGTGCAAATGACTATAAAAGTAGCGATATTTTTTTAAGAACTTTTTTAGCGTTAAAAAACAAGAATGATGTTCTATTCGTTATAACTACGTCTGGTAAATCTAATAACATTATTAAAGTTTTAAAAGAGGCTAAAAAACAAAATATTTATTCATTTGGTCTTTTAGGAAAGGGCGGTGGTAAGGCAAAAACAATAGTTGATGATTCAATAATAGTTAAAAACAACAATACAGCAATTATTCAAGAAAGTCATATTTTTTTAGGACATTATATTCTAGAAAATATAGAAAATTTACTTCTTAAAAAAAAGTATATTTAAGATTTTGAAAAAAATAATTTATAATTTTTATCTATTTTTACTCCATTTATTAGTTTTATTATGTTGTATTTTTAATCTTACAAAACTTTGCTCTATTTTAATCAAGATCTCACTTTTTCAGCCAAAACCATTTAGAAGAAAAATTAAAAGTAAAAAAATAATAATTGTTCTAGATAGAGTCACAGGAGGTGGTAGAAGAGATTTTGAAATTGTAAGTAAAGGTTCTAATAAAATTCCTCAAATATTTTTTATAAGAAGAACTATAGTTAAGCTTATATTCTATTATTTTGTAGATAGGTCTAAAATATTTGGTAATCTATTATCATTAGTAAACCCTAAAGGTTTAAATAATAAACCAAAATACTTTAAATTAAATAAAAAGATCAGAGATAAATTAGTTATATTTTGGACCAATGTTATTAAAAATTTAAAAAAAAATTATGCTGATGATACAGAGTTGAATGTTGTAGCTCTTGCGTATTATTATAACACAGAATTTGCCTTATATATTGCATGTAAGAATAATGATGTACCTGTAAAATTATGGAATAAAGAATGCTTTATGTCTGATCCTCATGTTAAGTATAGAATTAAATTAAATGAGTACAAAAAAGTTTTTCAGTATTTTGATAGAATATCAGTTTATAACAAATTTATGAAAAAAATGTTAATTTCAATGAATCATTCAAATAAATATAAAATTTCAGTAAATGGTTGTCCAAGAATTAATGATTTCATTGATAAAAAAAAGAAACTGAAAAAAATTAATAACATATTGTTCTTAACTTTTAATTCGATTACAGGAATTCCTCAAACAAAAGAGAACAAAAATCTTAACTGGAATCTTTCATTTAGCAAAGTGATAAATATTTTAAATTATTTATCTGACTTTAAAGGCTTAAATATCATCATTAAAAGAAAAAATCATAATAGTTTTAAAACTTCACAGAAAATTTCCAACAATATTAGGGTATTTGAAGGTGGTTCTGCAGAAAAATTTATTAATCAAGCGGATATAATAATAGGTCATAATTCTGGCTCAACTATTGAATCTATTGCAAATGGGAAGTATGTAATGGTACCGTTTTTTGAAAAAAAACTAAGGCTTAAAAAATATTTATATAGATTTAATAAAAATCTAATTTATGTATCAGAACAAAAAATGATTAAAGATATTATTAAACTAACTGGAAAAAAAGTAGTTTTTCCAATAAAAGTTGAAAATAACAAAAAAACAGTCGAATATTTTTTAGGTAATTCAAATTTAAATATTGAGAAATGCGTTAATTTTTTAAATAAATAATATTAGAAAATTTTGAGATGAAAAACACATTTTTAAAAAACGCAATCAATTCAGTAAATCTCAAAAAGTGTAAAGTAGGTGTGATTGGCTTGGGTTATGTAGGATTACCACTTTCGATACTTTTTGTTAAAAATAATTTTAAGGTTATTGGATTTGATACTGATAAAAAAAAAATATTAAGTATAAAAAAAAATTTTTCATACTTAGATAGAATATCCAATAAGGATGTTAAATTATTAAATAAAAATGGGAAATTTTTTTCCAACTTTAAAGAAATTAGAAAATGTGATGTTATTATCATATGTGTACCCACACCGCTAAAAAATAACGAAATTCCTGACCTTAGCTTTTTAAAAAAGGTAATTAATTCGATAAAAAAATTTTTAAAAAAAGGGCAGATATTAATTCTAGAAAGCACTAGCTACCCAGGAACAACAGAGGATGAAATTTATAAAAAAATCAATAAAGAATTTAAAATTGGAATCAATTTTTTTTTAGGATTTTCTTCTGAAAGAATTAACCCTGGTAAAAATGAAAATTCAATTCAAAAAGTTCCAAAAGTTGTAAGTGGTTATTCAAAAAATTGTTTAAATGTGATTTCTAATTTTTACAGCAAATCATTTAATGAAGTAGTAGAGAGCAAAAGTATTGAAATTGCTGAATTTTCTAAACTTTTAGAAAATATTTATAGGTCAGTAAATATTGGATTTATTAATGAGATGAAAATTTTAGCCGATAAAATGAATATAGATATATTTGATGTCATAAATTTAGCAAATACCAAGCCTTATGGATTTAGAAGGTTTTTTCCTGGTCCAGGTATTGGTGGTCACTGTATTCCCATTGATCCAAATTATTTATACTGGAAGTCAGTTAAAGTAGGTCTTCCTGCAAAATTTATTAAGTTGTCTGCAAAAGTAAATATAGTTGTTTTAAATTTTATAATAAAAAAAATAATAAATAATATTAAATTAAGTAAATTGAAATTAAATAAGTCTAAAATTTTAGTACTTGGTCTTTCTTATAAGAAAAATTTAGATGATTTAAGAGAGTCGGCTTCAATAAAATTAATAGAAAGTCTTTTTGCAAAAGGAATAAAAAAAATTTTTGTGCATGATCCATATGTACATGAAAAATATTTTGATAAGAGAGTTAAAAAAATTAGAATCATAGATGAAAAAAATATAAAAAATTTTGATATAGTGGTTTTAATGACTGACCACGATTTTTTTGATTATGATTTAATCAAAAATAATTCAAAATTAATTATTGACTGTAGAGGGAGATACGAAATTAAAGATAATGTTCAGCGAGGATAGCTTGTATTATTTAACAACAAGTCTATTTTTTTTAAAATGATGTTTAAATATGGGTATAAAATTTTCAAAACCAAATATAACTAATTCAGACTTAAATTTAGTTAAAAAAACAATTAAAAGTGGTTGGCTAACTCATGGCAAAAATACCATGATGTTTGAGGAAAAATTTAAGAAATATACTAATTCTAAATATGCTGTGACAGTGTCAAGCTGTACGGCTGCATTGCATATATCATGTTTGGCTCTTAATCTTAAAAAAGGAGATGAAGTAATTGTACCTGCAATGTCTCATACTGCAACATCTCATGCAGTTGAATATACAGGAGCCAAGGCTATTTTTGTAGATATAGACTTTAATACAGGAAATATTGATCCAAAAAATATTGAAAAAAAAATTACAAAAAAAACCAAGGCATTAATTATTGTTCATATGGCTGGTTTATCATGTGAAATAAAACCAATTATTAAAATATGTAAAAAGAATAAAATTAAGCTAATCGAGGATTGTGCGCACTCGATCGGCACAAGATATAAAAATATTCATGTTGGTAATTTTGGAATTTCAGGTTGCTTCTCATTCTATCCAACAAAACAAATTACCACTGGTGAAGGTGGTATGTTAGTTACTAATAACAAAAGTTTTTATAATAAAGTAAAAAAACTCAAAGCATTTGGTATAGATAAAGATATTAATCAGCGAAAAAAACAAGGAACATATGATGTTAAAAGTTTGGGATTTAATTATAGATTAACTGATTTTCAATCAGTTTTGGGTCTTAAACAAATAATGAGTTATAAAAATAATTTAAGAAAAAGACATTCAATTGCTAAAAATTATTTAAAAAGCCTTGAAAAAATTAAACAAATAAAATGTATGCCATATTCAGCTGATTGTTCTTTTTTTGTATTCCAAATATTTTGTAAAAACAGGGACAAACTTTTGAAAAATTTTAAAAATAAAAATATTGGTACAAGCATACATTACGCTACACCTTTGCCATTAATGACATATTATAAGAAAAAATATCAATTGAGTGATAAATTTTTCAAGAATTCAAAAAAATATGCTAATACAAATATATCATTACCGATATATCCAAGCCTAAAAAATCATGAAATTATTAAAATTATTAAAGTGATAAGAAATTTTTATGAAAATTAATAATAAAAAAATTTTGCTTATTGGTGGAAGTGGTTTTATTGGACATAATTTAGCTTTGTATTTAAAAAAAAAAGAAGCAATCCCGACCATTGTAGATAGTTTATCTATAAATAATCTTTATTCAATTAAAGATGAAGAAGTTAAAAATAAAAATTTATATTCCTCAATTTTAAATAGTAGGATTGATCTAATAAAACAAAATAAAATAAAATTTATTATAGAAGATGTTCGAAATCATGATTTAATATTAAATATTTATAATAAGATAAAACCAGATATAATTATTCACCTAGCTGCAGTTTCACATGCAAACAAATCAAATAAAGATCCTCATGTCACATTTGATAACAGCTTAAGAACTTTAGAAAATACTTTGGACTATGCAAGAATAAATAAAACACATGTAATATATCTCTCCTCAAGTATGGTCTATGGAAATTTTGATGGCCTTGATGTATCAGAGGAAACTATTTGTAAACCTATAGGTATTTATGGAACTTTAAAATTGTCAGGGGAAAATATTGTAAAAGCATATAGCAAAGTATTTGATTTTCCTTATACAATAATTAGACCTTCAGCCCTTTATGGAGAAAGATGTGTTAGCAGAAGAGTAGGGCAAATATTTATAGAGAATGCAATTCAAGACTTAGATATTGATATAAATGGTAGTGGTGAAGAAAAGTTGGACTTTACTTACATTGAAGATCTTATTCAGGGAATTTATAAATCTTGTATAAATGAAAATTCAATAAATCAAATTTTTAACATTACATATGGTAATTCAAGAAAACTAAGTGAATTAGCAGATATTTTAAAAAAAGAGTTTCAAAAAGTAAATATTAATTATATTGAAAGAGATAAGTTTATGCCAGTGAGGGGGACTTTAAATATCAGCAAGGCAAAAAAACTAATTGGCTATTCCCCGAAATTTAATTTAGAGACAGGTTACATAAGGTATATTCAATGGTATAAAAATTTTTGGAAAAATCTACAAAAATGAATTTTATAAGTAAAATATCATTTATTTATTATTTTCAAGAAATTAAGATCTAATACAGATGCCAAATGAAATTAAAATTTTAAGAAGAAAGTTATTACATGACAACTTTCTTTTTATAGATGGTATGTCTAAATCAGGTAAAATTGTAATTTCTAGTATTGTTAGCACTCTTAAAAATTGTGAAAATCAATTATATACAGGTCAATTCAATAATTATTTAAAATTTAGTAACCTAAATTTATTGGAAGAAAATCTTGCAGTTGATTTAATTTTACAGGAAATGCAAATTTTGATGATTGAAAACCATTTAGCAAGATTTTTAAATTTTAGAAAATATGATTTATCAAGTGTCAATAACAGCCTTAAAAAAAAAATATATTATGATCGACTGAAAATTAAGGATAATCCAAATGAAATTAAAAAAATAATTAATAATTTAAAAAAAAATAAAGATTTAATTCCTCTAATTGTTGATGATTTCTTTCCTAGTTGTAAAGCAAAATTTAAATACTTTTATAGGTTTAAAAAGATAATAATGTTGAGGAACCCTGTGGGTATATTATACGAAAATTTGAAGAGGAGCAGACTTGATAAGCAAATTAAAGGTCATCCATGGCAGAGAATGTTTTATTACAAAAAAAATAATTTTAAAGTGCCTTGGTTTGTTAATTCGAAATATGTAAATAAATTTTTTTCTTCAAACAGAATTGAAAAATATTTAATGTTTATGAATTCTGAGTATCACCCTTATCTAAATCAAAATGTTTTTAAAATTAAAAATACACTATATTTATTTTTAGAAGATATATGGGAGAATCCTAAACAAGGAGTAAAATTAATATCTAAGTTTTTAAAAAAAAATCCAACAAATCATACAAAAAAAATTTTAAAAGCATTAGATCTACCTAGACGAAATACAAAAAAAATTTATGAAAAACAATATTATTATTTAAAAAGCATAATGAGTAAATCTGAATTTAAAATTATTTTAAACATGGAAAAAAATTATTTAAATAGAAGAAAAACTTATGGATTTAAATAGATATGTTCAAAAAATTTTTCGTTAATACAATCAGATTTAAAAACTTTTTTTTATATAAAATATTAAATGCATTAAGGCTTTCTATTGTTAATTATATTTCAATTTTCCCTTATCTAAAAAAAAGATCATACTTAACTTTTTTTTATTTTATTCTTAAATCCCAAGTTTATATTTCTTTCAACCCTGTAAAATCTTTTGAAAAGTTAGACTTTCGAAATAGATATTCTTTTAAATATAACGATTTCTTCAGTAACTACTTCAATATATGGAATAAGTTTTTACATAAATTTAAAAAATTTCATTATTTAGAATTGGGAACATTTGAAGGTATGTCAGCATTATTTGTAAATGAGCTAAAAAATTGTGATAAGATAGTTTGTGTAGATCCATATATTGATTATGCTCGCAGTAAAAAATATGAATTTAGTATGATAGATGTATTTGAAAGCTTAGATCAAAAACTAAATAAATTAAAAAAAAAAAAAATAAAGTTAATTAAAAAAAAATCTGATGATTTTTTCATTGAAAATAAACAATTTTTTGATGTCATATATATTGATGGTGATCATCGGTATGAATTTGTAAAGCGAGATTTTATTAATTCATTAAGCTGTTTAAAAAAGGATGGAATACTAATTTGTGATGATTTTTTATGGTTTAAATTCGAAAACAAAAATGAAAATCCCATCAATGCAATTTTAGATTGCTATTATCATCAAAGAAAAAAATTAAAAGTTATATTTGTAAGTAATCAAATTATATTTAAAAGATTAAATTAATTTGAAAAACTTGTTAGGAATAATTACTTGATGATAAATTATTGTTTTTTATTAATTTTTCAAATGGCCCATGATCTTTAAGCTCCCCTTTTTCAAATAAATATATTTTATCACATTTTTTCACAGTACTTAATCGATGGGCAATTATTATCGTAGTAATACTATTGTTGAGATTATTAACAGCTTCCATTACTGCTTTTTCAGTAATATAGTCTAGAGAACTAGTCGCTTCGTCAAGAACTAGTATTTTGGGATTATTATATAATGCTCTCGCGATACCTATACGTTGTCGTTGACCACCTGATAATCTTATTCCATGTTCACCTATTGTAGTTTGATATTTAAGTGGAAGTTCGCTTGTTATAAAATCGTGTAAGTTGGCAATTTTCGCAGCATTTTCAACTGCTACTTGATCTATATTTTTTGAATCTATACCGTAAGCTATGTTAACAGCAATAGTGTCATCAGCTATGAAAATATTTTGAGGAACGTATCCAATAGATTTTTGCCAAGACTTCAGATTTTGTCTTTCTATTATTTTTTTGTCTATTTCTAAAGTTCCTTTTTGTGGCTCAAGTAATCCAAGAATAATGTCAGCTGTAGTTGTTTTACCGCTTCCTGTAACACCAACAAATCCTACAGAACTAGAGGCAGGTATTGTAAGGTTAATATTTTTTAATGTAGTTTTTGAGGAATTTGGATATTTGTAATAAATATTTTTAAGAGTTATAGCATCATTAAATGGTAAAGCATCTTGGTTTGGATACTCAACTATAGGATTTAAGCTGCTAAAGTCTTTATACATTTTTTCAATTGAGGGCCCAACTAAACGTAATTGTGTAAAATTACTGTAGATATGTTGAAATGCTGGCATTAAGCGATAGCCAGCAAAGGCATAAAGCACAATTATCGGCAATATATTATTAAAATTTGTGCTATGTTTCATAAAATAAAGCACAATAAATAGCATGCCTCCAAACGCAATTGCTTCAAGAATAAATCTTGGAAGCATACCAATTATAATTGAGGTACTTTCGTGATTTGCAAAAATCTTACTGTGTTTAGAAAATCTTTTAATAAAAATATTTTCTAGTCTTCCGATTTTTAGTTCTTTAAATCCGCTGAATGCTTCGATGACAGCCATAAATCGTGATTCATTTGCAGATAAACGTTCTTCACCTAATCTTAAAAGAAGATTTCGAAACAGTCTGTATATTAGAAAATATGATAACCCAAATACTAAACCTATGGAAAAAGCAAGCTTTGCATTTACAACAGTTAGCATTGTAATTAATACAATTACCAAAACACCTTGAGTAACAAGATTTAAAGCTGGTTGTAAGCCCTTGCTTATTACAACTGCAACTTCAGAAAGTATAGTTTTGCCAAGTTCAGCACTATTACGATTTAAAACCCAACTAAATGGCTGGTGTATATAATGTTTAATTAAACGTCTAGAAATTTTATGCTTACTCATAGCAACTAAATGAGCTTGAAAATAGAGTGTTATGGCTTTAAAAATCAAAGAGATAACTAGAATAGCTATAACAACAATTCCTAAAAAAAATAAAAATTGCTCTTTAGTTTCTATTCCAAGTATTGTGACACTTTTAAATGACTGATTTAGAATAAAGTTTGTTTCAATCATATCTGGATTCGTTAATACTGTCATAAATGGCAATATTGATGCCACTCCAAGCATGTCAAGAAAAGCCATAATTAAAACCATTACTAATAATACAATAACTTTCTTTTTTTCTTTAGACGGCAATAAATAAAGAAGTTTATTAATATTTCTCATATTTTTTTAATTATAATAGTTGTGTCTTGAAGCAATTTACATTCAAGTCTTTGATTAATTTTCAAAATTTTTTGTATTGTTTTAATTTTTTCTTTCACATCTTTAATATTAAGAGAGAAAAACTTTTTATTCATATTTTTAGTTTTGGAGATAGATAATGATGTATATTTTTTTATAAAATTATAAAATTTTCTTTTATTTACCAGCAATTTAAATTTATCGAGATTATGTGACTTTAGATTTTTTTCGCTAGCAAGTTTTTCCCATAGATCAATGATTTTATTTGCTGCCAATTCATTTTTATCTATGAATATTTTCCTTAAAAGTGTTTCATTCATTAATAAATTTTTATCTTTTTCTTTAGGATTTCTATTATCAAATATAGAATTTACTTTTTTTTTAAGTTCCTCAAGAGTCTGAACACGATGTCCCAATTCATTTGCAACCTCTCCCCATGAATAGTTCTGTTTGAAAGGAACATAAGTTACTATCTGTTTACCAGAAATTGAAGCTTCAATTGCTGAGGTACAACTATTATGCATAATTGCAAACGCATGACTAATCCATGGCCCAAGTGAATCTTCTCGTAATACAAAAACGTTTGAAAGTCCTCGCAAATAAACTTTCCAAGTATCTATATTTTCCAGTGGATGTGGTCGAAATACAATATCATAACCGTTATGATTTTCTGATAAATAATGTATGGCCTCGACAAAAGCAGATAATTTTAAATTATCTTCTGAAACCTTATTAAATTGTTTTTTAAAAAGACTTGGATCGTTTTTGTAATAACTTATATTTTCTTTTATTTGAAAAGGTTTAAAACCACCCCACTGGAAAAATTGTTTGCTAAAATTAGCCATATGCAAATTTGACGAAACTAAAAGAAATGGTTTAGCGGGCGCACCTTTAGGCAAAACCCAATTTTTTGAAAATTGTGATCTCCATAGATCGACTCTTGGTGAACCTGTTTTAAAAATTTTCTTACTATCTTTTTTATAAAGATCTTTTAAAGTTTTCTCATCCTCCACTCCCCAGCAAAAAATTGCAGAAGATTTATCAACAGTGTGTTGTGAAAATCTATTTTTTGCAAAATTTTCATAACCATGATCGAGTAGTCCACTTTCTTCATCTAAGCTTGTTATTAAAATATCTCTCTTATTCATTTCTTCATAAATTAAATTGAAATCTAGGTTAGGGGCTAAGGATTTATCATGAAAAATTCCTGGTGGAAGGGCACCTTTAAATAAAGCCTCTTTTAAAGGATTAATATCTGAGATAATAATATTATGACCTCTAGCTGCAGCTAGAGTAGCCAGGAGAAGTTTGCTATCAAGTTCTCTTACAGCAATTTCTACATGTAGATATATATTCAAAAAGTCAGCCGAGTTTTAAGTTTTTATTTTGTTAAGTTTTAGAAATGATATCATAAATATTCTTTCCATCAATTTTAATTGGATTGTTTCCCAATCTTAATAAATTTATACCATCAATAATACTTTTTGAACTTTTACTAATATCAATTTTTAATTTTGAAAGGTTATCCTCAAGATTTGCCTGACCTTTTAATTTTGTTATTTTTGAATTAAATTCAAGAATATTTTTCACACCAAAAATATCAAATATTAGATCAAACCTTTTTTTTAAATCAAAATTTGTCTCAGATTTATAAATATTTTTATAATTAAATTCAAAAAATTTCTCAAAAAATAAACTTACCGCGTGACCATGACTTATATTGAATAACGATGTAAAAGGATATGAAACTGCATGAGGAGCTGTTGTTTTTGATATGTTTATTGCTTTTCCAGCTAGGTTTGATGCGATACTCATTTCAGCGGCATTTTTTAAATTTGGGTCTTGTAAGAACGAAACGTAACTATCTAAGGATATCTTTAAAGATTTTGTGGCATACTCAACGCTGTTTGTATTAGATTTTTTTGAGACCAAAGACTCTAATGCTTGTGCTATAGCATCAAATCCTGCTGATGCTTTTATTTTTTTAGGTGCTGATATTAAAAAATTTGGGATGAGAAAGAAATAATCTGGTATTAAAAGATTACTCTCGAAAGAATGTTTTACACCATTAACGTAAATTACTGCATTTGATGTAACTTCAGCCCCCGAACCAGCGGTGGTCGGAATTACAGCAAGTTTAGTTAATTTTTCTTTAAATGGATAAGAATAGTTGATTATTAAATCAGCTAAATCATCTCTAGTGTCAACAACATTAGACATTTTTGCATAATCGATAATTGTGCCACCACCAATAGCTAAAATTAAATTAGGTTTAAATTTTTTAATATCAACTATTATCTCTCTAAGTTCTTCCAGAACAGGAAGTTCGGATTTTTTATAAAAAAATTTTACTTTTTTTTTATTAATCAAATTTTTAATTAAATCTTCAGCTCCAGATGTAATAAATGATTTCTTTCCGCAAAGTAAAAAAATTTTTTTAAAATTTTTATCGTTAATAAATCTTTTTATATCACTTATAGTATTAATCATTATTTTATGAATTTATTTTTTAAAACAATTAGATTCTTTGGTCTAGGGAGATTAGATATTTTTGAGCCGCTTACTCTAACTTCTAAAAAGTTCAAACTGTTTTGTGATAAAAAGTTTTTAATTTTTGTAACTAGTTTATGTTTATTTCTAATTAAAGAATATTTTTGAAATCCTAAACTTTTTGATAGTTTTTTTAAATCAATATTATCAATATCTGTTGTTTGACCACCAACTGAATCATGGCAATTATTATTTAGTAAGATATATTTAAAATTTTTATCTGCAAAACTACCAGCTGTTTTCATTGACCCCAAGTGCATTAAAAATGAACCATCCCCATCAATACAAATAGTCTCATTTTTAGAGGATAAAGAATAACCTAGTGCTACTGATGAGGTGTGCCCCATACCTCCAACCATATAAAAATCTTTACCTTTTTTTATTTTAAATTTATCTCTTAAGTACATTATTTCTCTAGAGTTATAACCAGTGCTTGAAATTATCTTTGTATTCTTTTTTATATTTTCTAATAGATTTTTTAAGAACACTTCTTTTTCTAAATTATAAAAATCTTTATGATTTCTATAATTATTATTTTTTTTTAAAGTGCCTTTTTCTATTAAGCAAGCTACAATAGTCTTGTTTTTTTTTGCTTTTTTAATTTGTCTTTCAAATTTACTTAAATCTTTATTTGATCTTATAATTGAATATTTTATGTTTAATAACTTTAAGATATTCTCAGTTATTTTACCTTTAACATTATGCTGCGGCTCATCATTTATTTTTGGAGAGCCTCTCCAACCAATGATAAGAATTAAAGGAATCGAGTAAACTTTTTTATGTGCTATAGAAATAATAGGGTTTAGTGCATTTGAAAGACCAGAATTCTGCATGTAAATAATAGGAATTTTTTTAGTTGAAAGATAGTGTCCAATACCAATAGACACTGCTGACCCTTCATTAGTTGCTATCAAATGGTTTTTCTTATTTTTGCTTTCAAGATAAGATGAAAGTTCTTTAAGTACACTATCTGGTACGCCAGTATAAAAATTACAATTATTTTTTTTTAATAATTTAATTAAAGTATCAACTTTAATCATTTTTTATTAGGTTAATGATTTCTTTTATTGGTATAATTTTTTTATCTATTTCTAAAGCGCGACTTTTTTCTAAAATTGACCTTGCCGCATTTTGCATTGCCGGATAAGCTGCTCTTAATAATTGGTTAGCATAGATAACTATTTTAAAGCCATTTTTGATTAAATCTTTTTCATAAACTTTTGAATAAGTAGATGGAACAGATACCATTGGTCTAAAATATTTACTTTTTCTAAATTTTTTTGCAAAAGAAAAAATTTCAAAAGGTGTTTTTTCTTTACTGTGAATTAATATTGCATCAGCACCTGCCTTAGAGTAAATTTCAGCTCTTTTTAAAGAATCTTTTAAACCTTTGCCCACTATAAAACTTTCTATCCTCGCTATAATCATGAAATCTTTATTTTGTCTAGAACTATAAATTTTTTTTATTTTTTTTGCAAAAATATGAGGTTTGTCTTGTTTGGTATTTGATTGGTTTTTAAACAACGAATTTTTTTTAAGACCCACCTTATCTTCTATAATAATAGCTGAAACACCAGATCTCTCTAGAGATCTAATTAGAAATGGAAGATGTTCAATTTGTCCTCCATTGTCTGCATCAAAAATTAAAGCCTTAGTTGTTACATCCATCATGTCACGTAGAGACGAAATTCTAGCAGAAAAATCTAATGATGAATTATCAGGTTTACCTTTAGTAGCACTGTCAGTTAAACTTGATGACCACATTCCATCATATTCAAGAAATTTAAATCCTTTTTTTACTTTCAAATTTTCGATTATAAGACCTGTTAATGAGTTATGAGACTCCAAAATTCTTACTATTTTTTTAGAGTCCATTAATCGTTTAAGTTTAGATACTCTATTTTGAGGAGATGATCCAATTTCAAGAATCATGTTTTTAATTTTAGTTGAAGAAATATTTTTAGTGTATTTTGGTTCAATTAATTTCCCACCCCATTCTTTTAAAACTTTAATAACATCTTTTCTCGTTTGCTTTTGAACTCCTTTTTTCCAATCGTCTCCATGTACTACAAATTCAGGTTTAATTATTTTTAAATTAGGAACATAGCTTAAAGTATTTTGAGGTATTACTTTTTTTACAAATTTAATATTTTCAATAATAACTTTTCTTCTAGCATAATTTAAATGTGGAATGTTTTTATATGAAGCTATAGCTTCATCAGTAAGTAAACCAACTATAACATCTCCATATCTATAAGCTGTTTTTAATATATTTATATGACCTTCATGAATTATATCTACTGATAGACCCACATAAACTTTTTTCTTCATTTTCATTTTTATAAATTTTATGTTTAATTTTTAAAAATCATTACTATCACTAATACTTATTAACTATTTTTCAACTAGAGCTTTAGATAAATTTTTACTTTTGTTTTTGTCATCAAAGTAAATATCATATTTAGAACCATTTTTTGCTAAAGAATAAGTATAATAAAGAATTCTCCTATTTGTTTTAGATTTATTGTTTTTTGATCTGTGAGGACAGGTATTTGAAAAAATAACAATGTCACCAATATCTAAATTAATAAGTTCAAACAATGTATTTTCTTCAACCTTTTTTGATAAAGCAGGTGTACTATTTTTTTTTGTGTTGTTTAAAAGCTGATCAAAATTACCTTCATGTTTTTTTGCTAATTCTAAAGCCCCATTAGTTTTATCACATTTGTCAATTGCAATTAAAACATTTATAAAAAAATCACCATATTCGTACCAGCCTCTTTTTAAATTATTGTTCTTATCTACAAAATTGAATATGACATCATAGTGAGCAAAAAAACCCTCTCCACCTGGAGGTTTAGCATTAAATTTGTCTTTAAATATTAAAAAATCTTTTTGAAAGATATTTCTTAATAAATTCAATATTTTCTGATTAGTATTTTTTAGCTGCAGACCTTTGTCATATAATTTTTCAATTCTTCTTAAATTATTATTATTATCAAAATATTTTACAGTATCTGAGGCAATATTAATTTCATCAATTATTTTTTTTATAATATTTTTAGAAATTATATTTTTACAAATAAAATAACCGTCAATATCAAACTTATTTTTTAACTCTTGGAAATCAATACTCATTTTACTGTAAGTTTATTTTATTATTATATAATTTCATAATTAATAAGGCTTTAATTTGACATAGCATCTTATTAAAAAGGATGTTACTTGGCTTGATATGTAATAAAATATGCTATTATTATTTATATAATTAAATTTTTTTAGGTAATTGTAACACATAAGATTAATTATAATTTTATCAAATATCTTTATTTTGTGATTATAATTACTGATATTCTTTATAAACAACCTATCGAGATTAGGGTGAATTTTTTTTTGATCTTCAGGTAAAAAAAATTTTTTTTTTTTCATTTTTTTTAAATTTAAATATTTTTGGATCTTCATTAAACCATTTTGATCAAGATCTTCATATTTAACATATAAAAATCTTATTTTATGAACTTTTAAATACTCATGAATTTTAATCCATTGATAAATATTAATTATAGTAGATTTTTTATACCTTGGTCTAATTTTATTTGCATTTAATTTGGAT
>MDSZ01128513.1_pt1 | contig 26760 bp, 24 predicted proteins | sample 811201 | NCBI WGS metagenome assembly MDSZ01 (sample SAMN05326647, study PRJNA326480) | marine metagenome | isolation source: seawater | place: Indian Ocean: North | collected 2010 | reverse complement strand
TTTTGCCTGGCAACGTCCTACTCTTCCATGTCTTAAGACAAAGTACCATTGGCGCTGAAAGGCTTGACTTCCGAGTTCGGAATGGAATCGGGTATAACACTTTCGCTATAATTACCAGGCACCACTTTATATAATAGAATTTTTCTTTGTAAATTAAAAAAAAGGTAATAATTTCCTAACTTTTTAACAATTTAATATAAGACTCGTTGATATGTTTTGCTGAAAAATATTTTAAATCTAAATTAGTTTCAAATTTTTCTGGACTTTTATTTAAAATAATTTTCTTTAGATCCCTTGTATTTTTAAAATATAAACCATTTGAGCCTAAAATTCTCCTATTAAAAGAACAATTATAAGCTATTACAGGCTTATGAAGACTTATGGCCTCTATTAAGGTTGGGTTTGTTCCTCCAACACTGTGGCCATGAATATAATAATCTGCTAGAGACCAAAATTTAAATAATTTATCTCTATTATAAATAGGACCAAGAAAAACAATATTTTTTGAGGCATCTATGATTGGTTTAATACTTTTATTAAAATAATCATTTGAGCTGCCAATTATGTAAAGTTTATCACTACAAAGAGATAAGGTATTGAAATCTGAAAAAACTTTGACTATTAAATCTATATTGTTCTCTGGAACAAACCTCATAACTAATATCGCTTTTCTGAATTTTTTATTTTTTTTGGGAGTAAAATACTTCTCTTTTCCAGTAAAATCTGATGGATAATAAATTAATGATCCATCTTTATTAAAATGTCTAGAATAATATCTTTTAATTACCTCCGAGTCATAAATTAAATCAACATTCATTAATGAAATTAATTTTTCACAAAATTTAAAAAATAATTTTTTAATATTTGAAATTTTTCTTCTCCACTCAATGCCATCTACATTACAAATAATTTTACACCTTAATAACTTTAATATTGGGAAAAAAATTACTGCTCCATATCCAAAAAATAAAAAAATTCTTACACCTTTTAAATAAAAAAAAATTATAGAAATAAGATAATTAAATAAAATAAAAAAACCTTGTCCTCTAAAAAAATAAAATTGAGAAACATTTTTTATTTGAAAATCTTTCAAAATATTTTTTTTATCAGACGAAATATAAAAATATATTTTTTTGTCATTTTTATTTGAATACTCTACAAATTGATTTACAAATTGATCAAAGGCACCATATTTTGCTGGTAATCCTCTAATTCCAATTATTCCAACTTTTTTCATTATAATAAATATTTTTTTATAAAATATAAAAATACCATATTAGAGTAATAAATTAATATTACAATTTTAGAAATATTATACACTAAAAAAATTAATGGTAAGAAAATCAAAACTACATAAATAATTTTAAAATATTTATTAAATTTAATTTCTTCCATAATTGTTCTTAATCTTAGATCATATAGTTTTAAAATTATAGAAAAACAAATTTGAAAAAAAATATAGATTAATTTCAAAATAAAACCTTTGGTTACAATTGTGATCAAAAATAAAGATCCAAAATAACTTAAATTAGTTGTAACTAAATATAACTTTGGAAATTTTACATCAATTTTTTCATAAGAGTAATTTGTTAATAAATAAATTATTACTAATATTGAACTTAAGAATATTCGAATAATTAATAATTCATATAAATTTACAAAATCAAATATAAACGGGACTACGCTTAAAAAAATAAATAGTTTAAATATAAAATTTAAATTTTTAATTTTTTTAGATTGAGATGAAAGAAAATCAGAGTAAAAAAGATTTAAAGCGTAGACGATGATTAAATAAGTGAAACTTTCTTGATAATAAAATAAACTTAAATTTATCAGTAAAATGAATGTTTTTGATAATTTTATACTTTTTTGTTCACTTGAAAAATATAAAAAAATTAAAGGACCAATTATTAATCCAGATAGAGAGTAAACATTTAAAAATTTTTGAACAATACTATTTTCAATAAAAAGTATGAATAAAAAATTTCCAAAAAAAAATAAGAAATAACTTATATAATTTATCATTTATTTTAATTTTTAATTTATTTTATCTATCCGCTTTAATCCAATGAAGCTGATTGGTAGAATTAATAAAATACCAATAAAGTTATTAAAAAAATTTCCAGTAGTAATAAAAGGAAATAAATTAACAAAAATAGATAAGTAAATTATTTTAGTCTCCAAAGAATTATTTTTTATGAATTTGTAAAAAGCATAAATCCATACAAAAAAAACTAAAAGGAAAGTAAATACACCTGTTTCTGCTAAGAATTGAATATAATAATTGTGTGGATGAGTAGAACAATTATCAATACCAGTAAAACCCTCATAATAATCATCAGGTTTATCTTTGAAAGCTTTATAGTTCTTTTTAGTATAATACTTTAACTCTTTACATTTTATTCTAAAAGACTTAATTCCATTACCAAATATGTAGTTATCACTAGACATCTTTATTCCTGAACTCATCATCAAATAATATTTTAGAGGAATAAAATACTCTTCTCTAGCAATTGCTATAAATCTCTCTGGATCATCAGAAACTTTTATTTCGATATAATCATTTTCAGGCTCAATAATACCCCACTGATAAAGAGTTTGATCAACAACTCTAAATTTTACTTTAGGAAATAAATAAAGAGTACTTATACAAACTAATAATAACATTAAAAAAATATATAATTTTTTTTTTATTTCAATTAAATTTGTAAAAAAGAATAAAAAAACGATAAAAATAGATAAAGAGAATATTGCTGCTCTTTCCCCAGAAAGCAAAATCATAAAAAATACAATAATTATTGTTAAGTAAAAAATTTTATTTTTATTAAAAATTAATAATAGTGACAAAGTTAAAGGCAATATTTTAATCAAATATGATCCCATTACATGTTCATCAAAAAAGAAACTTGAATATCTATTTCCAATTACATATTTAGAAATGAATTCAATCCCAATTATTTGAAAAAATAATCCTATGATTAAAATTAAAATTGAAAGTAATAAAAAATTTAAAAAGTATTTTATAAATTTTTTATCGTTTTCAATTAAATATTGAATTAATAATATAAATAAACCAAATCTAATTAATGGTAATGAATTTAACAAATAATAATTTATATTATCTGTAAATAACGAGCCAATCGTACAAATCAAATAAAATGATAAAAAAATTAAAAAAATCGAGTTCTTAAATATATTAAATTTTTTTTTTATTAAGGAAAAAATAAAAAAACCTACAGATAATAATGATAAAAATAAGTCAGCAATGAATATGCTAAATAATAAAAAAAATGGTATTGACGCAGTTAAAATTCTTACTGTATCAGTATAATTGATTTTCATTTTTTAATTATTTGATCCTAATTATTTATTATATAAACTAAAAAAACACTTATAGATAAATTTATTTCAATTAAAAAATATAGACTTTTAATTATAACCTTATTTTTGGTATTTAGATCACATGTTTGTGGAGTATAATTATTTTTTGTTTGATAAATAATTAAAATACCAGTCAAAAACTTCTTGGATTGTTTCATCAAAAGAAAATTTTGGTTTCCATTTAAAATACTTATACAATTTAGAAAAATCCATAAATTGGTATTTTATCTCACCTGTGGTTTTTTTATTTTTCATTTTTTTTAGAATGATATCTAGCTCTTTTTTTTTTCTCTTAAAGTTATATATTTTTTTTACAATTTGCTTAATTGTTAATGGTTGGTTTGTACCTGCATTAAAAATTTCTCCTCGAAGATGTTTATTTTTGTATAATTTTGATGATAACAATAAATATAAATCTATAATATCCTCTATGTAAACATAATCTCTTATATCTTTACCATCACCTCTTGGAATAAATGGTATATTTTTAATAATTGATCTTACCAAATCTGGAATTAAAGCACTAAAATGTAACTGACCAGGTCCATAAATATTTGCAAATCTAGTAGTTATTATTGGTAAATTAAAAAGACTAGAACTGTAAGTTTTTGTTATCATGTCAGCACATGCTTTGGATACATCGTATGGAAATATTGCTCTGGAGGAATAATTTTCTTTATATGGAAGATCTTGTTTAGGATATGAACCATAAGATTTATCAGATGAAGCAACTATGATTGATTTAATTTTTTTATTTTTATTAAATGAATCTAGCAAAGTATAGGTTCCTCTTATATTACTCTCCCAAGTTTTATAGGGACTCTTGTTAGCAACACCAACTTCAACCTGGGCAGCTAAATGAAAAACAATTTCGAAATTATTTTTATTAATAATGTTTTGAATAAATGATTTATTTGTAATTTCACCTTTAAATAGTTTGCATTTTTTATGTATTGACTCAAAATATAATAATGAATTTTTTTTTTTTTGGATTATCCCGCTCACATTTGCACCTAGACCAGTTAATCTTTTGGCTAAATTAGATCCAACAAATCCATCAATTCCTGTAATTAATATTTTTTTATTTTTCCAAAATTTTTTTGGCATTATTTAATTTTTATTAAATTTTGTTTTGCTTGGTTCAATTCATTCAATGTATTTATTGTTATATGTTTTCCATTATGCAAGAAAGCTCTTAAATTTTTTTTTGCATAATTGCTCTCTAAAAAATTTTTAAAAGTTTTAAATTTATCTAAAAATTTAATCTTTTTTCTATCAAACAAGAAAAAGCCTATATTAAAATAATATTCAAGATCTGGTTTTTCTTTAAAATTTGATATTTTAGAATTCTTTAATTTGAGTAACCCAAATTGTGATTTTAATTTATAAACTGAAAATATAATTTTGTTTTTAAATTTTTTATGAAAATTGATTAATTTATTAATATTTATGTCAACTATTGTATCGCCATAACAGACTAAAACGTATCTAGATGCATTTCTTGAACTAATTTTAATTCTTTTTATTATATCAATGTCTACTCCTGAATTTACAACGCTAATATCTAATTTTTCTAATTTTATTTTTTTAAAAAGGTGGTGCTTATAACCAGTTGCTAAAATTACTTTTTTTAGATTATATTTTTTTAAATGTTCTAGAATATAATATATAATTTCTTTTTCGTTGATTTTAATTAAAGGTTTGGGAATAATTTTCGTTATAGGCAACAACCTTTTTCCTTTACCTCCACAAAGAATTATGACTGTCAGATTTTTTTTAAATTCAGTAACCATATCAGAACATTTTTTTTGTCCATGTTTTGGGTGCTATTTTACTATCAATCTCGATTTCATAGTTATATTGAAATTTTTTAGGACCTTTTTCTTTTATAAATTGAATAATTTTATCTAATGAATTATCTAAAGAAATTTCTGTTTTGTAATTTAAAATTTTTCTGGCTTTGTCCGATGAACAAATGGCTTTTTTTACTTCATTTGGTCTGGCAGGCTCATAAATTGCATCTTGGTTAAATTGTAATTTATTTGACAATATTTTATACAATTCATTAATTGTTACACTTTCTTCATCTGGACCAATATTTACAATTTCTGATTTTATATTTTCATCAAACATTAACTTATCTAAACAACTTATACAGTCATCAATATCTGAAAAACATCGCTTTTGTTCTCCGTCACCATAAATTATTGGACTTCTGTTTTGAAGCATTAAATTAATCATAATTGAAGCTACATTTCTAAAAGCATCATCATATTTTTGTTTAGGTCCAATTATATTGTGAGGAACTGCAATGTTGTATTCAATATTATATGTTTTGGCTAATATCTTAAGGATATTTTCTGCTGCAACTTTAGAAACACCATAAGGATCAACAGGTTTTGGTTCTAAATTTTCTAAATAAGGAATTTTAGCATCACCATATCTTGCCATAGATGAGCAATAGACAATTCTTTTTAAATCATTTTTTATAGCTGCTGTGAATACAGAGGTAGATCCAACTACATTATTTTCACATATTAACTTTGGAGATACAGTTGATAACCCTTCATGAGCAAAAGCAGCAGAGTGACAAAGAACATCAGAACCTTTCATTATTCTTGTCATTTCTTTTAAATCTGAACAATCAACTTCATAGAATTCTATATCAAGTCCTTGGAGATTACTTAAATCACCACCTATTAAAGTGTCATTTCCCACAACTTTAAAACCTTTATTTAAACAATGCTCAGCTAAATGGGACCCTAAAAAGCCAGCTATACCAGTAATAAATACTTTCATGATTAAAGTTATCTACTTAAAATAAGTGAAAATTACAATTAGAATTATTAATTTAAATAAGAATAATTACTAAAATATTTCATCCAATTCCATTTTCCCTTTAGTTTGGATAAAAAAATATCCTCTTTGTCGTTTCTCCAAATATCTATTCTGGGTATTTGGAAATCATCATAATTTTTATTAAAGAAATCAAATTTAGTTGTAAAAGCTTGTTTATAATTTAATTTTTTAGCATGCTGTATTACTTCATTGTTATATCCACCAAATGGATATGATAATTTATCAACTTTCAATGATAATGTGTCTTCAAGCCATTTTTTGCTTTTGTCAAGTTGGTAAAATATTTCTTTATGATTTAATTTTGACAAATTAATATGATCATAAGAATGTGAGCCAATTTCCACATTTTTAAATTTTGAAATTTCAAGTAAATCTTTTTTATTCAAATAGCTTGAATTATTTTGATCAATTAACTTAGGACAAACAAAAACAATTACATTAAAATTATATTTTAATATTTCGTTTAGAGCATGAGTTAAAAAGTTTTTATAACCATCATCAAAACTTATCAAAAATCCATTATTTGAGTGATTTAAATCATTAAAATTTTTTGAAATGTAGTTATTATTTTTAATACTCAGCATTTGCTCTGAAAAAGTCTTTGGATCTAACTGATAAATATCTGTTGTTAAATTGTTTAAAATTGAATTTAAAGAATGGTATGTTAGCACGAACCTACCATTTTTAGATTTCATTAAATACTTAGATATTAAACTTGATATTAATAATTTATTTTTATTTCTCATTAAATAACATTTAGTTAAATAATTATTTATAATTAATTTTTTAATAATTTAAATCATTTTGTTTCTAACTTATTTTTATAATTAAAATATAATAAAAATGATAACAAAATAAAAAAATTAGTAGATAAAAATGTTCCAAAAATATTTCCAGAAGTTAAAAAAGGAAGATAATTAAATAAAATAGATATTAATAATACATATTTTTTATTATCAATTTTTTTTATAAATAATAAAATACAATTATAAAATAAATAAACCGTAAAATATAAATAAAAAAATAATCCAACTAATCCAATTTCTGATAAAACCTGAAGAAAAACATTGTGTGGATGAGTTGAGCAGCAATTTATATAATCACAAAATTCTTTTTTAGAACAATTTTTTCTAAAAGATTTAACTCCTCTCCCAAAAAGTTTCTCTGAAATATTTCCTTTTTTATACATTAAATATGCACTCTGAAAGTGAGCGTTATGCTGGCTCGTATATATTTTCAAACTCTTTGGATTTTTCCATTCACTAATAATTTTTGTACTTTCAATAGTGCTGTAGATCATTCTTTGTTTTGTGACATCATCAACATTTATAATTATTGAAAAACCTACTATTGTTATCAATATGAAAAAGATAATTTTTTTTATGTTGTAAAGTTTTAATATTGTAAAAAAAGAAATTAATAATGTTGTTATAAAAGCAGTTCTTTCACCAGCTACAAAAGATAATATCAATAATAAAAATAGAACAGGTAAAAATAAAATATTATATTTTTCATTGATTAAAAAAAATAAAATTAAAAATGGCAAATATTTTGAAATAAAACTTCCTAAGATAAATTCATCGCCAAAAAAACTACTTATTCTGTGGGGAATTTCTTGTTTTAAACCTATTAGATTTATACCAGTAAAATATTGAAAAAAACCATCAATAATTATTATCAAAAAAGTAATTAAGAATATAAATGTTAATTTATTATAAAATTCATTATTTGAATAAATCAAATAAAAAATAGCTAAACAAAAAAAATAAAATCGTAAATATTTTATAGAAGAGTTAAATACATATTGGTCGTTATTAATAAAAGCATTAATTAAAAGGTATAAAAAAAATATTGTAAGATATCTAACCTCTTTAGTATAAAAAAATTTAATATTCTTTACAAGTATGAGCAGAATAATCATAAATAGAATTGAATAAATTATCAAAAAATTTGTTAAAAAATTTCCTGAAATAATTGCAAATGGCAAAAAAAGAAATAATAACGACGAAAGTTTTAAAAATTTATTTTCACTAAATATCTTATTTAAGAATATGTTCATAAAACTTAATTACTTTATTCTTAATATTATTCCTGTCAAACTTTGAAGTTAATTTAAAATAATTATGACTAAAAAAATTTTTTTTTGATGTATAAATTTTAATAATAGAATTTTCTAATCCACTTATATCTCCAACTTTGTGAATGTATCCATTCATATTTTGTTTAATAATATCTTCAGAACCAGGTATCGAATAGGTTATTGTGGGCAAATTGTAATTTATAGCTTCCATTAATACAGTAGGCATTCCCTCTGTTTTCGATGGAAATAAAAGTAAATCAGAAAAATATAAAATTTCATTTATATCTTTTAAATTTTTAATCCAAATAATTCCTGGATACCTAAGTATAGACTTATTTTTTTTTTTGAAAATCCCAGTTCATCAAAATCACCAACAATTATTAATTTTTTATTTTTTATGTTAAGTTTTTTAAATACCTTTATGGCTGTATGAAAACCCTTTTCTTCAATTAGTCTGCCGATAAACAAAATATTAAAAGTTTTTTTCAAATTATATTTATGAAATAGTGAATTAATCTTAAATAATTTTTTCTTTGCTACACCTGCACCAAATATTTGAATAAAAGGTTTTGATATTCCTAATTTTTCTACAAAATATCTTTTGTCATGATTATTAACAAAAATTAAATAGTCACAGAACAAAGAATTTAATTTATACAAAATATCATAAGTCTTTTTAATAATTTTTTTATTTGAAATTGAAAGAGCACCCATTCCAGTAATCATTATAACTGTTTTAGCAAAAAATAATTTTGCAATAGGGCAAACAACTAAATTTGGATGAATAGTGTATGTCTGTACCAAGTTAGGTTTTTTTTTCAAAAACAAAAAAAAAATTTTTATAATTAAATAAAAATTTGAAATTAAACCTGTATTATTAAATAAGTTTTTTAATTTTATACATTTAATTTTTTTTTTTATAAAATATTCAGCATATTTGTCGTCATTTGCAACTAATGTTAGATTATGATTTTGTGATAATTGTAAAATGATATCTTTTCTAAACAAATAAAATGATCTGTAAGTATTTGAAATTAAATAGACATTTTTTGACATTTTTGTATCCACTTAAAATGATTTAATTATAAAAACTTGTGAACTTTATAGTTAGTATTTTAATTAATAAATTGTTACAAATCACTATAAATTTGGTATCAATTAAACCAGATGAATTAATCACTTAGAAACTAAAATTAATATGAAAGTAAGCATAATAATTCCCTGTTATAATGAAAAAAATACAGTTAGAGAAATTATAAAAAAAATAAATAATACTGATGTTTTAAATTGTGAAAAAGAACTAATTGTAATAGATGATAATTCAAATGATGGTACATCAATTATTTTAGAAGAAATTAAAAATTCATCTGAGATTTCTGTATTAATTAAAAATTCGACAAATCAAGGAAAAGGTTTTTCAATAAAAGAAGGAATAAAGAATTCAAGTGGAGATATAATTTTAATTCAGGATGCTGATTTAGAGTATGATCCTCGCGATTATGTAAAATTATTAGAACCGATTATTGAAGGTTATGCTGATGTAGTTTACGGTTCAAGATTTTTAGGTGCATCTAGAGTTAGAGTTTTATATTTCTGGCATAGCGTAGGTAATTATTTTTTGACATTGTTGTCTAACATGTTCACAAATCTAAACTTAACAGATATGGAAGTTTGTTATAAAGCTTTCAAATCAAGTATTATAAAAAGTATTGACTTAAAGGAAAATAGATTTGGATTTGAACCAGAGGTAACTGCTAAATTGTCAAAAATAAATAATTTAAGATTGTATGAAGTAAGTGTGAGTTATTATGGAAGAAAATATTCAGAAGGAAAAAAAATCACATGGAAGGATGGTTTTAGTGCCCTAAGATGCATAATTGTTTATAACTTATTTAAATGATTGGCAAAACTTTGAACAAAAAAAAAATTTTAATTTCTATATTTTTATTAATATCTTGTTTTTTTCTAGGAATTCTCTTTCTTTACATTGAGAGAAAAGTTTTAGGTATAAGCTCAACATTTCATCCTGACTCAATTTGGTATTTAAATGAAGACGTATTAGCAAGTTATAGTTATTTAAGCATAAAAATTAATTTCATAGATAATATCAAAAATTTATTCATGAATTTTTACCAAGGAAATTTATATTATTCGATTGTAAATCTTTTTAAGGAAATTAAAAAATATGACATAATAAACATAAATAATGCTTATAGAAACTTAATTCTATTAAATATAAGTCTTTACGCTATCACTAACGTATTGATATTTAATCATTATCTTAAACATTTTCATAAACGACAAAAGAATTTATTATTTTTGCTAAGTTTAATTATATTTTTTATTCTGCCATATAAATTACATTTATCTGTACATATATTAAAAGAAAGCTTTATTTTCTTTTTTTTAGTAATTTATATTTTATATCAATCAAAAAAATTTTTTTTAATTTCTTTATTTTTTGGAACTTCTTTTAGATTTGGATTTGCATTGTATTATCTAATTTTTTTTAATCTAAAAAGTTTTTTAAAATTAAATAAAATTTTATTATTTGCAGTCATATCGTCCATGATATTTTTAATTTATTATTATAACTTTGTGGAAAATGATAATATTTTTCAGAGTTTTTTAACTCTTATAGAAGAAAGAAATCTTAATACCATGAGCGGAAGAGATTTTGATAATATACCAAATTTTAGTGACAATGATTTAGGTTTTTTGTACAGATCAATAATTTGGCCTTTATTTTTTCTGACAGGTGGATTTATTTTTTTTACAGAAAATATATTTTTTAAATTACTTGGCCTTGAAATAATTATAATGCAGATTGTCACTTATTTTTGTCATAAAAAAATAATTGTAAACCTAGGTTTGATCACTTTTTTAGTTATATTGTCTTTATGGGTAACTACTTTTACATCATTTTATAGGTATGCTTATTTAGGATTTCTTGCACTTTTTTTGCATACAATATTTGAAATTAAAATTAGGAAAAAAATATAATTTAGATTATAGATCTAAAATGAAAATGAAAAAGCTTTTAAATATTTTAAAAAATAATTTAAACCAACAAATTTTTATTTTTTTACTTTTAATAGTAATATTGATACCTGCTTATATTTTAACTCCAAAAAATTTTAAATCAGTTATTTTAATTACTCCGCTATCTGATTTGCAATTTAAAAGTAGTTTCTTTAGTCAAGAAGATATTAAACTTAAATTATCAATTTCAGATATATCTAAAATTGAAAATATGAAAGTAGAGGCAAATAATCAAGACACAATTAATAATTTAAATTTTAGCCCATTGAATTTGTTTTATTCCTTTTATAAAGACACAATTAATATAACTGAAAATAAGTTTGCTGCAGAAAAAATTAGAGTAAATCTTTATGGAAGTTCTTATGAATATTTTTTTTCTATAGAAGTTAATTCAGGAACAAAAAATAATAATATAAATAAACTAACAGAGATCTTAGAGGATGTTAGAAAAATAATTTTTGAAAGAATTTTAAGCTATGAAAAAAACTACAATAAAAATATATTTATAGATAAAGATAACTTTAATTTAGTAAATTATTCAAAAAGTAAAATCGTCCACAATGAAAACAAAATTAATATTTATTTTTATATTATTTTATTATTTTTGCTCAGTTTTTTACTAAATTTACTGGTATTAAAATTAAAAAGAAAGATTTAATTTTTTATTAAATTTTTTCTTAATAAAAAAATTAATAAAAAATAAATGAACATTGGTATTAAAAAAGCAATTACCTTTGATGTAAATTGATTTAATATAGTTGGAAGTGAACTAAGAAAAATAAATATAATCAATGAATTTGAAAGACTTGTCTTAAGTGTTAAATAATGGTGGAGATGATTTCTATCACCTCTAAAAGGGCTTCTTTTGTTAATTAATCTAATAAAAAAAACTCTTATTAATTCAAGACCTGGGATTAAAAGCAATAAAATTATCTCCACCTCATTTAATAGGAAATTATTAAAAGACTTTATGAAAATACTTGAAAATAAAAAAGCTATTGAGTAAGTTCCTGCATCACCCATAAAAGCTTTTGATCCTAAATTAAGATAAAAGAAAAAAACTAGAGGTATTAGAAACAAAATGTAAATTATATCTGGATTTTTAGAAGCTATAAATAAAATTATTAAAATAGAATAACTTGTAAATTGTAAATTGATTCCATCAATCATATTAAGCGCATTAATCAAAACGATGATACAGAAAACAGTAAATATTATGCTTAATGGTTTATATACAAAATTTATTTCAATATTAAATATGGTTACCGCTTCTATAATTAAATTTTTGTCAAAAAATATAATTAACAAAGATGCTAAAGAAGTCATTATCAGTCTTAACTTAGGAGTTAAATTCCTAATATCATCAAAAAGACCTATCAAAAAGAAGACGGTAAAGAATATATAAAATAATAAAAAATCCTTATAGTCTGTGAATATAAAAAAAATCGAAGTTCCTTTAAAATATAATATAATAGGTAAAAATACCAAAAAATTTAAAAATACTAAAATTCCTCCTAAAATAGGAACAGATTGTTTATGAAATTTTCTTACTTTATCTGGGTTATCATAAATATTAATTATTTTTGAAAGACTTTTATATTTTAGAACAAATAGTAAATTGAAGATTATTTGAAAAAAAAAAATAATTTTTTGAACTTCCATAAAATAATCTTTAAAGAATATTATTATCTTTTATCTATCTTCCACTTGCTTTTAGCAACTATTTTATTTCTTATGATTCTTGACTTATATTTTTCTACAACTTTCATTTCTTCAATTATCATCTGATCTGATAAAAATACCGGTTTTAAGCCTAAATTTATAAGTCCAATTGGTTTAGCTACTAAACTATTATTTTCATTTTCTATTCTTGGATTTGAATATTTTTTGATTTTACAATTGGATATTTTCTGTATCTTCTTTGCAAGTGTGATTAATTTATGGGTTTCAGTTAATTGATTAAAAATTTTCACTTTTGATTTTGGCTTTCGATTTTCAGCCGCAATCAAGATTGCATCTGTGGTATTTTTAATATTAATAAATGGTCTTACTTGATTTCCACTTCCATGAATAGTTAAGGGATGATTTATAACAGATTGCATAATAAATCTATTCAGAGCTGTACCATAATCACCATCATAATCGTATCTATTTATTAAGTTTTCATCTAAATTGGTTTCATCAGTATTTGTTCCCCAAACAATTCCTTGGTGAAGATCTGTGATATCAACTGAATACATTTTATTATAAAATTGAAACAAGAGTTCGTCTTGAGCTTTAGTTAAATGATAAATACTACCTGGATGGGCAGGATGAAGAATTTTAGTTTTAATTATATTGTTATCATTTGTGTATAAATCTGCTTTATAGTAACCTTCTGGTATTAAATATTTACTGAAATCATAGCCATATACTCCCATGGTACCTAAATGAATTAGGTGAATTCTTTTTTTTGACTCTGCTATAGCATGAAGGACATTATTATTTCCAATTAAATTATTATTTAAAGTATAGTTCATATGATTTATACTTTTCATAGAATATGGGGCTGCTCGTTGCTCTGCAAAATGAACTATGGTATCTGCATTAAAATTTTTAATGACAGTTTTTAGTTTTTTGTAATCTTTAACAATATTTATATTTTTAAAATAAATTTTTTTTTTATTTATTTTATTCCAAGTTTGAATTCTTTTGCTAATTGTTTTGATAGGGGTTAGAGAGTTTACTTTGAGTTCCTTGTCAATTTTTCTTCGGGATAAGTTGTCTATAATTAGAACATCGTGACCATTTTTTGAAAGTTTTAATGACGTAGGCCATCCACAAAAACCATCTCCACCTAACACTATTATTTTCATTTTATTTTTTTTTAAAATGATATATTGCATTTTATGAAGATTGCAATAGTTGGCGGAGCTGGTTTTATAGGAACAAATCTATATTTTTATTTAAAAGACAAAAAACACAAAGTAAAAATTTTTGATAATCTTTTGATAAAAAAAAATTTAAAATATTTATCAATAAAAGACATAATTAAATGTGATTTACTAAAAAAAATTGAATTAGAAAAAAAATTAAAAGATTTTGATATAATAATTAATTTAGCAGGACAAACAGGGGTTGTTCCATCAAATTTAAATCCTTTGGAATCAATAAAAAAAAATATTATTGGATTTCTTAATTTAATTGAAATAGCAAAAAAGTCTAAGATTAAAACAATCATTAATGCTTCTACAGGTGGGGCAATCTATGGTAACTCAAAAAAAATTTCTAATGAGACAGATTATTCAAAGCCTTTATCAATTTATGGTTTAACAAAAGATTTTAATGAAAAGATGTCTAAAATAATTTCAAATAAAATTAAAATAATTCATTTAAGATTTTCAAATGTTTATGGCCCTTATTCCATTCATAAAAAAAGCCTAATTCATAACGCTATTAAATCAAATATTTTAGACAAAAAACTTATTATTAATGGTGATGGTAAAAGCAAAAGAGACTTTATTTATGTCAATGATGTTTGCCGAATAATTTATAAATTAATTAAATCAGAGTCTGATGTCTATAACGTTGCAACAGGTAAATCCTATAGTATTAAAAATATTTTAAAAATATTAAAAAAAAATAAAAATTGTCCAAATACTATTTTCTCTAAATCTAATAAGGGTGAAGTAAGAACAGTTAGAATTTCAAACAACAAAATTAAAAGAAAACTCAAAATTAATCAAAATTTTTTTACTAGACTAGATATTGGAATTAATAAAACCTTTATTTGGTATAAAAGTAACTTTTGAAGTATCCCATAACTCTAGATAAATCAATTACTAATCCAACAAAAAAAATTGTTAAAAGAGAAAATGGATAATCAATAAATACTTGAATACTTTTTGATTTATAAATTGGAAAAATTATTTGTCTTATTAAAAAGTAGGTAATGATTAAATAAATTCCCAAATTCTTATTTAAAAAAAATAAAATAAAAAAAATTATACTTAAAAATATATATATTTTATCTTTATGATATCCTCTAAGTTTAGCTGATTTGGTCGAATACAGAAAAATTTTTAAAAATAATTTTTTAAAATTTTCTGCAACGTTATAACCATCATATCTTATACTAATATTTTTAAGCATCAAAACACTTACACTATTTTTTTTAATTTTATTTTTCCATACTAGATCATATCCTGCTCTTCTATTTTCAAATAAACCATATTTCTCAAATATTTTTTTTTTAATTATAGATCCAGGAATTACAAAATGTCTAGAATTGTAACCCCATAACTGAGCAATTGCTGAAGCATCAAAAGTATTTTTAGCACTAAATTTTATTGGCGCAGAAATTATATCAAAATCTTTTTCATTATTTGACCTCATACACTCTAGTAACCAATTTTCTGGGAAAAAAATTCCACAATCCATAAAAGCTAAGAAATCATTCTTGCTGTTTAAAATTCCATAATTTTTAGAGTCTGATGGATTTTTTGTGTTTGCAAATAAATTACGTATATTTAATTCAGTATTATTTTTTGAAAATTCATTAATTATCTCTGATGTTTTATCAGATGATGAGGAATTTATTAATAATACCTCATTTGGTAGAAGTGACTGAGCTTTTATTAAATTTAAAGTTTTAAGAATATTTTGTTCTTCATTATAATAAGGTATAATTAAGCTTATAGTCATTTATTTTCATTTATTATTTTGTAATAACTTAAGGACATTGATTTAGCATTAAATTTATTCTTTACTTTTTTGTAAGATCGAGATGTAAATGTTTTAGATAATTTTCTATTATTAACTAGTTTTAAAATCTTAGAGGAAAAATCCTTATAGTCATTTACATTTACTAAATACCCATCATAATTGTTTTTAATTATCTCCTTAAGACCTCCAATTTTACTAGCAACAACTGGTTTTTTAAATAATGAAGCTTCAGGATAAGCGTAGCCAAAAGACTCATCAGTAATTGATGGAATTACAACTACATCTGAAATTTTATATAAATTTGCAACGTTTTGATTAAATTTTTTTAAATATATATTATTCTTAGAAATAAATTTGTTTCTTAATTTTTGGATATTTTTAAATTCGCTTGAATTACTATCTCCATAAATTAGTAAAATAATATCATTTCTTTTTTTATAAATTTCATCAAATGTTTTAAAAATAAACTTAAAACCCTTTCTTAGCTCATAATTGGCTAGCATTAAAATTATTTTTTTATTATCAAATTTAATTTTAATATTTGTATTTTGATTAGTTTTTCTTATTTTATAATCGATACCGTTATAAATATAATCACAGGACTTTTTTTTTATTTTAACTCTATTTTTAAGACTATTAATACAAGATTTAGAAACACTTAAGAATTTATCACTATTTTGACTTGTTTGTTTATCAACTAAATTATTTAGATAATCATCAATAAAATATATTCCTTTTCTATTTTTTTTTGCATAATTATGAAAATTATAAAAACTCTTATTTTTTTTATTTATTTTTTTCCACGCCTTTAATGCTGAAAGACATCCCTCTCCACCAGGATAACCCCCATTAACCACAAGCATTTTATTTGCATTGATGTTTTGAAATAAATTAACTAACTCTTTATTTATAAATAAAATACATTTAATCCAATAATAATATTTTAAAATTTTTAATACAAATTTATTATAATAATTCAAATTTAAATCTTGAATTAGATTATGTTTATAAAGTTTTATTTTAATGTTTTTCTTTTTTATAATTTTTTTTTTTAAATTTTCAATTCCTGGATGTGATTTATTACATACTAAATAAATTTTTGCATTCTTATCGGGCCAAAAATTAATTAAATTTGAAACAAATGTATCTACACCACCCTTTTTTGTATTTTGTAAAAAAATTAGTAAATTCATTTAAATAATTTATTTTTAATTTTTTTTATTTTCCAAACTCCCATAAATTTATTTTTATCATATTTGTTGTGAGGAGCGTTATCATTCAATACATAATCTGGTTTAGGTAAATTAAAAGGAGTTTTCATTAAATTTAGTGGTCTCCAATTATCAATTTTTTTGCTCTTTGAATTATTCCAATTTTTTTTAAAAAAAGTAGAAATAAGATAAATTGATTTAGAATCGCAAATATTTCTTAAAGAGAGAATAATTTCTTTATCTGATAAATGTACAAAACAGTCTCTAACAAAAATTACATCATATTTTTCAATTGTTTCGGTTATTAAATCTTTATTACAAAATTTAATGTTTTTTTTACTATAGATTTTCTGATTAGATTTTATAACTTCTGTAACTATATCACCTCCAGTATAATTGATTTTTTTTAAATCAATTTTTCTCATCCAAAAAAAATCTCCACAAGGGATATCAAAAAGAGTTTTTATTTTTTTTTTTTTGATAAATTTTGTTAATTCATCTCTTATATTTTCCGTAGAATTTAAATTTGACCCGACTCCTGATTTTGATCCATTTCTTGAGTTCCAATATCCTAATTTATAAATTAAAAAAAATTTAGATTTATCATTAACAAATAATATAATAATTGATTTAATAATATCTTTTAAAAAATTAATTAATCTAACAAAAATTTTACTTACTAAATTCATTTTTATTAATATTTATTAATGTAAAATATAAATATATAAAACTTAAATTCACATATTCAAATCTGGGTGGTGCTAAACTTCCTAAAAGTATTGTAGGAGCAAAAGTAGTTATAAAAACGAAAAAATACAATATTTTAAACAAATTATTTTTAATAATCAGAAAATTCAAAACACTAATAATAAAAGTTATTGGTACAAAAAGTGAGATAATAATATTAGTTAATTTTCTTCCATCTATCAAAAAAATTCTTTCAATCTGATAAAATAATAATTTTAAATAATCGTTCAAATTATCTAAAATGAAAACTGGATTAACCAAATCTATTAAAGATCTTGCAGAAGCGATATTATATGGTTTTTGTTTTGCAAAAAATGCAAATTCACCAGCATAATATAAATTATGATATACAGGTAATAACAAGATCCCTAAAAACAAAATCAAGCAAATAATAAATTTTAAATGATTTATATTGCTTCTACTAATTATTAAATATGTAAAAAATATTACTATACATACTAAAAGTAGATTTTGTCTTACAAATGGGATAATGGCCAGTATAGTAATTGCTAAGAATAAATGTTTTTTATTTATTGCTATTAATGAAAATATGAACAGCAATACAACAAACCACTCTGAATAAGTATATAAGATATTTTTAACAGAATAAGGAATTAGTAAAATTACTAACAAAGATAGTATTCTATTAAATTCATATTTTTCTTTAATTTGATTTAAAAAAAAATAAATTGAGAAAAAAAATATAGAAATATTAAATATTTGCATTAATCTATTTTGACCTCCAAAAATTAACATTTCTAATGCTAAAAGGTATGCAATACCTGGTTGTAGATCTATTAAAGCTTCCTCAGAGTAATTTGACCTTAGAGTTTGGTTATCGATCATGTATTGAGCTGAAAGAGTATAAAATGTGGAATCGTCTCCCTCTAAATGAAAAATTTCATTAAATAAGAACTCATGTAATGGCAAAATTGAAACAAACAAAAAGATAATAAATTTTAAAAAGTGAAAATTTTTCTCAAAAATTAAAAAAATACTATAAAAGAAATAAGGAATAAAAAGGCTAATTGTATGAGGTCCTAAAGCTTGATTATTTTTAAGATTATCAGAAAAAAAAGACGTAAAACAAAAAGACAATAAAGTTATGAGAATAAATAAATAATTATTATTTTCTAATTTTTTTATTTGTTTAACTTCAAATATATAATTTAAAAACTTCTCTAAAATTAAAATATTCATCTAATCTTATTTATTAATTTTTTTTTGAAATTATCATTGCTAGAACAAATTGACCGCAAATTGACATAATTGCCCCATAATGTAAAGATCCAAAAATTAAAATTAGGAAAGCGATATTTTTAAAATTTTTACCAAATAAAAAAATTATAAAAAAGTAAAGTATAAATCCTAATACACCCACTGCATTAAGCATACTTATTAATGAAAAATCTCCTCCTACAATTCTTATTGGCCAATAAATCTGAGTTCCAAAAATACTCTCTTCCATTGATTTATGATTTAAAATTTTACTTTTTTCTAAGTCTGAAAAAATAAATTCATGTCCAGTATAGAAATCTTTTTTTGGAATTTCCTGAAAGTTTAAAGAAATAGATTTAAGGTCATCTATTGAAAAACTATTTAAATTATTAATAGAAAATAAGTTTGAAAATAAATTTAAAATATAATTATCATAGCTGTGTGAAAATGACAATTTTGTTTCTAGCAAAAATATTTTCAAAGTTAAATATTTATAATTAATGACTTCTGTAAAATGATTTATTGGAGATCTAATATTTGAGGTATATAATTCTTGAAATACTAATATCAAACTAATTGAAATTAATCCTAATAAAATTATTTTAAAATTAATTTTTTTTTGTGTAAAAATTTCATATAAAAATATACATAAAAAAATTATGTATCCAGTGTAGCTAAAAGAAAGCAAAATGCATAATATAAATAAAAAATACTCATATTTATAAAATTGATATTTTTTATCATATTTTAAAAAACAAAAAACTGCACAAATAATTGTTATTGATGATGATGTCGATCCAGCAAATCCTATAGGTCTATTATAAAAACCAAAAAATTCATTAGAATGAAAATATTGTAGAAAATTTTTAATTTCTGAAATTGAGTTAACAAGTGTTATCTCTAACAATATTTGTAAACATAAAAATAAAAAAATATACCTATAAAATATATTTGGTATTCTAAAATTATTTATAAAGATTAAAAAAAAAATTATGCCAAACCAATATTGAAAATTTTTAAGTATTTCTGTTAAGTTATTATTATAATTATTAACAATTACAAAATATGATGTTAAAAATAAAAGTGTTACAATTTGGGGAAGAGTTAATTCTAGATTTTTAAAATTTAGAATTAAATATATGCAAACAATTAAGTAAGGTAATATTATTAAGTTATAAATTCCTAATAAATAGTAATATAGACAAGATATAAATCCAACAATAAATACTATAAAATTTTTTTTAATTAGCTTTGTATCCATCATATGTAAAACTTAAGTCAATAAAATAAAATTCTTTTTTAATACTATTAATTTTTTTATATCTTTTTTTTTTAAATTTAGCTGGCCAAGTAATTAAATGAAAATTATTTTTTTTGGATAAATTTTGAAGTTTTTTTTCATACTTTTTTGATCTTTTTATTATCAAAAACCAGGGGTTTAATTTTACATTATAATTTTTATGAATAATATTGATTTTATTTTTTTCTAAAATTTTACTTAAACTTTGAAAATAACTTTTTTTAATTAATTTTAATTTATTTATGTTTAGCTTTTTTAACTTATCAAAAGAAAAATCATCTATTTTCAAAGATTTATAAGATCTGGCCTGAATATTTATGTAAGGTTTTAGTACTTTTTTAATAATCAAAATACTTGGAAATTTCATTTTTATTAATTTTTTAAACTTGTTTAAAGTATTTGGATGATATTTATCAAGATTTACATTTTTAAATCTCCCATACAAAACACCACCAGAATATAAACCTTTAATTGTTTTATGGGGTGAACTTATTCCAAAATCACAAAAATTACCTAATTCTTTACCATTATAAAGCCCTCCATATCCATGAGCATTATCTTCAATTAAAATTAAATTTCTTTTTTTTGAAAAATTTTTAAATTTTTTAATATTTTGTGGATATCCAAAAAAATGAATAAATAATATAAATGTGAAATTATCAGTTTGTTTTTTTTTTAAATTTATTAAATCTGGTTCAAGATTTTTTTTGACTTTGTAAAATGAAATTTTAAAAAATTTTTTTTGAAAAAAATCAATCACTTCCTCACATATATAATCTGGCAATAATATCGATTTTGATAAATCTTTATATTTACTTTTTTCAAATACATAATTTAAAGCTGACCTCGAATTTATAAAATAGTGTTTCATTTTATCCAATTTAACGAAAAAAATAGTTTAATTAATTTTATTATAAAAAATTTTAAATTATAGTTCATATATTTTATAGAAATATAAATTAAAGCAGGCAATTTTTTTAGATAACTTCTTGAAGTAATATTATTGTTTCTTTGAACATAATATCCCAAAACTTTTTTAATTGTATGATCTTTTATATTTTTTGAAATTTTCAGCCAAAAATCATAATCTTGTGCATTAGGCAATTTTTCGTTGAAATAAAAATTTTTAATTATTTGCTTATTTAAAACAACTGCAGAGGTAGAGAAAAAATTTTTTTTATATAAATCTGCTTGAATATTATTGAGTTTATTATTTCTTCCATGCCTCAGTATGATTGTTTTTTTATTTATTAAAATAAATTTTTCCCAATGTATAAAAAAATTTTTATTTTTGTGTTTTAAAATTTTTTCTCTAACAACTTTTAGTTTATCTTTATGCCAAAGATCATCCCCATCTAAAAATGCAATCCATTCATAATTTGATAGTTTTATCCCTTTATTTCGAGCCCAACCAGGACCAAAATTTTTTCTAGAATTGATTATTTTATATTTAATTTTGGAATTAAGAATATTTTTTTTTAATAGCTTTAAAGATAAATCTGTGGATCCGTCATTTACAAATATAATTTCAAAATTTTTATATGATTGATTTTTAATAGTATTTATTAATGGTATAATGAAATTTTCTAAATTAAATATAGGACATATTATTGAAAAGAATATATTTTTATTCTTCATTTTTAATTAACCAAGTATCAAGTATCATAATTGAAAACAATAATTGACAATCAGATAAAGAAATTTTTTTTTGATTTACTATTTTATTAATTTCTTTTGAGGAAATGTATTTATTTAAAGTTTTACTTTTAATTTTTTTTATATTTTTCTTAAATTTTTTGTGATTAATCCAACTAAAAACCGGTCCATTAAATCCTTCCTTTTTTTTAAATTTATATTTTGGGAAAAATTTTGAAATTATTTTTCTTAAAGTTAATTTATAATTTAAAAAAGTTTTAGAAAAAATTAAGTTTTCCTCTATTGAAAAAACTTTTTCACATATTTCGTGATCTAAAAAAGGTAATCGCATTTCAACTGAGTTTCTCATAGTAGTAGTATCAGATAAATACAAAATATTATCTTTAAGGTAATTTTTCTGATCGAAAATCATATTTTTCTTTAAAGAATTATTCTGGAATGAATTTACAGGAATTTTTTTTGTTACATTAATACATTTTTTTAAGAATAAATCTTTGTTTTTAAAAATTCTTAAGGTTGTAGAAAAATTGTTCCCACTAATAGAAGTAATATAATTTAATTTTTTTACAAATATTTTATATAAAATATTTGAAACTAATAATGATTTTCTATTTGTAAGTTTAAGTAAAGTACTTAAAATTTTTTTTAATGAAAAATCAAACTGAAACTGTGATTTTATATTCTTGTAATATCTAGAGTAACCTCCAAAAATTTCGTCAGCTCCTGCTCCACTCATTATTACTTTAATTTTATTTTTTTTAGCTGCCTCTGATAGTAGAAAAGATGGTATACCAGCACTATCAGAAATTGGTTGGTCCAATGAATCAACATAATCAGACAATCTTTCAAAAACAATTTTAGCAGTTATATTCTTTTTTAATTTTAATTTATTATTTTTTTTTTTGTATTCGGCTACGAATTCGATTATTTTTTTTTTTGATAATTTTTTAAATTTTTCTTTAATTAGAAAACTGTCCATTCCTCCACTGTAAAATAATCCAACCGTAACATCACTTCTAAGATGTTGTTTAATTGAAAGATTTATTTTTTCATTTATTTCTTCAATTATTTTATCTTTGGAAAGTTTTTTACTTCCTATTTTTATACGCCAATAATTCTTAATTGATATATTTCCATTTTTTACGATTGCGTAATGAGCTTCTGGTAAACTAAAAATTTTCTTCCAAATAGTGTTTGGAGAAGGAATATATCCATATAAAAAATATTCTAATAAACAGTTTTTGTTAATTATAGTATTAATTTTAGTATTTTTTTTAATTGATTTTAAAGTAGACGAAAAAATAAACCTATTTCTATCTTTATAGAAATAAAGAGGTTTCATTCCAAATCTATCACGACCTATAAATAATTCATTTTTCAGATTATCCCATAAAGCAAAAGCAAACATACCTTTCAAATACTTGATGCATTCATGACCATAAATATCGTACAGGTAAAGTATTACCTCAACATCAGAATTGGTTTGAAATTTAAAACCTTTATTTTTTAAAAAATTTCTGAGCTCAATGTAATTATAAATTTCACCATTACAAATTAAGACATTATTATTTTTTTTATTTATTATAGGTTGTTTACCATTTTGAATATCAATAATTGATAATCTTCTCATGCCAAGACCAATATTATTTTTAAAATAATAACCTTCATCATCTGGTCCTCTTTCATAAAGAGCCGAATTCATTTTGTATATTTCTGGTTTATCAACCTTTCTTACAAAATCAATTTCTCCACATATTCCACACATATAATTTTTATAATTTTATTGTTAAATTTTTAGAAGATTGGGGCTCCAATAAAAATTTAAACATTCTTTGATCACTTTTTTTACCGTAACCTTCAACTAAAAAAGATTTATATTTAATTGGAAAATTACATTTTATTTGAGTATCTCGTAAATTTTTTAAATGATATCTTACATTTAATTTAAAAAAAGATAAGTTTTTATCAATAATTTTTATTTTCGATTTAAATAACAAAATTTTTCTTTTCCATTTAAAAAAATTGTTGTTTAAAAACAATATCTCATAATAATTTTTATTTTTTTTAATACTATATTCTAAATTATTTTTAAAAAATGAGTAAATAAACAGACGAATATTTTTTGATTTTTTATTTATGAAATAAATTTTGTTATGATCTATATTTCTTGTACCAAGTAAATTGTTATATGTGCACCTTCCAAATTTTGAAAATAAAATTTTTTTTTTATAATAGATTAAAAAATGTCCAACATCATCGTGAGAATGATGGATTAAATTATGCGATAAATCTTTATTAATAAAAGGCAATCTTAAAAATATTACATACTCAAATACTTTTAATTTTAACCATCCACTATGTTTTCTAATATTCGGGTTTTTAATATTATTAGATTTCTTAAAAATGTTTTTTTTAAATTTTAGTTTTTTCCATACCCGTAAAAAATTCTTTTGAACATTTTTATTATTATTGAATAAGTGATTTAAATATTTTGGAGAAAAGTCTGGGGAAATATCTCCAAATAATGGAAATAAATCGATTGATTTATCATTGAAAAAATTACACATTTCCATCATTTTTGAGCAAACATTATCTATTTTTTTAGCTTTAATATTTTTATAATTTAATAGTTTAAGTAAAGAATTAATTTCAAAAACCCATCTTGTGACTAAAAAATGATAATGTGTACTTCCATCTTTTAAAAAACCATCTTCATAAAAAATTTTTTTATTTTTTTCACAAATAATATTTACTCCTGTATCTATTAGTTTTCTGTTTTCTAAAAAATAACCAGCATATATCAAAGCTCTGGAATTATTAATAATATGATTACCTGTTCTATAACCATTAAACTCTAAATTTTTCAATAAAATTTTAATATCTGAAAGTATAAAATTGTAAACTTCTTTTGATAAATTTTTTTTATATAAAATATAATATGTTATTAAGTTAGTTAATCTCTCAGATATATTGTATGGATGAAAACAAATATTTCTAAATTTTCCTAATTTTTTTTTTTTTGTTAAGTTGATTAAATTATAGATTTGATTATTTATCCAAAATTGAAATTTTTTATCAATTGACCCCTGATTTATAATGATTTTAATTATCCAATTAAATCTATACAATGAATCTGAATCTTCAATATCATCATATAACCTAGTCCATTCTATTTTTTTTATACTTATTTTTTTTGATGCTAATTCAATTTTATAATTTTTATAATTTTTATAATTTTTATTATACTTAAGATAAGTATTTTTTTTCACATTTTCTAAATTACTTATTGATGCTAGATAATTTTTTTTGATAGTATTTTTTTCAAATATTTTTTTTAATCTATGTGTAACAAAAACATTAAAAAAAAAAATTATATTTTTAAGAATCATAATATGCTATTTTTTAAATTCAAATATAACTTTTTTAAACTCAGTTTATTCATTATTAATAACAAATAAAAAACTATTAAAAGATATAAAAATTTAATAATAATTTTTAGAATAAAATTTAATTCTACTGATATCAAATTGAGTATTAGAAAAATACTAAAAAAATAAATTATATTAATAAATATAATAAATTTTAAATTTAATTTTAAATAATAATTTTTTTGACCATAATAAAATAATGTTAAAGATGAAATAAGACCAGATAGACCAGTGGCAAATATTGCTCCATAAATTCCAAATTTAGGAATTAATAAAATATTGAGAATTAAATTAGTTATTAATGAAATAGAAGATGCATAAACATAATATTTTAATTTTTTTGAAGCTATTAACTGTGCTTTAGAAATTATATTTATAGAGTGTATAATAAAGATGTAGCTTCCAATTAACGGTACATAAATTATAATTTCATAAAATTGTTCGTTTGTAAGTAACTTGATAAGCTCTTCGGAAAAAAATATTATTAATAAACTTCCCATAGCGAAAAAACTTAAAATATAATTATACATGTTAACAATATTATTCTTAGACTCTTGATCATTTTTTTCTGAATTTTTTAGAAAAAAAGGTGTCCATGTTTTTATTGCTGAATCAAAAATTATTTTAGTTGTATTTGCAAACTTATTTGAGAGGTCATATAAACCTAGTACACTCACTGATTTTAAATAACCTAACAAATATTTATCTGCACCTTCATTTGTTAATCCAATAATATTATCAGGAACTTGTGGATAAGAAAATTTTAGAGATTTTTGCAAATATAAAAATTTGAATTTTCTGTAAAAAAAAAATTTGGTTGATTTTAATAATATAGGTATAAACAAAAAGTAAACAACTATTGGAGCATAAATTCTGGCTTCAAAAGAAAATGAAAATATTAAAATTAATATAATTGATATAATATGAATAAATATTGAATTAGTAATATTATATTTTAAGTATTTTTTTGGATTTTCTGTAAATATAAAAATATTTAGAAAATAATTATAAATTCTATTTAAAACGCCATATACATAACTTAGAAATACAATTTTTTTTAAATTTTCATCCTTAAAAATTAAAATTGAAAAATTTTTTGAAAATAGAAAGATAAGTAAACCAATTAAAATAAAT
>MDSZ01152162.1_pt1 | contig 26761 bp, 25 predicted proteins | sample 811201 | NCBI WGS metagenome assembly MDSZ01 (sample SAMN05326647, study PRJNA326480) | marine metagenome | isolation source: seawater | place: Indian Ocean: North | collected 2010 | reverse complement strand
TATTGGAAAAAAAGAAATAATAAATGGGAATTAAGGCACCCTTTAGATAAATCAAATCAATCTATATTGTTAAACAAAAAATACGCTCTAAAAATAAAAGAACAATTAGATTATACATCGGGCATAAAAAAAACGTCTGATGAGAATAAATTTGATTATAATCTTTTGGGCACTGGTTGGGATAAATGAAAATTGATAATATTAATATTGGTACAAAATATAGACCTAAAATAATTGCAGAAATTTCAGGTAATCACAACGGTTCACTAAAAAAAGCAATAAAACTTATTGAAGCAGCAAAAAAAAGTGGAGCTGATTTTGTTAAATTACAAACTTATACTGCTGACACTCTTACATTGAAATCATCAAATAAAGATTTTCAAATAACGGACAAAAAAAGTTTATGGACAGGAGAAACTTTATACAATCTTTACAAAAAAGCATATACACCATGGGAATGGCACAAAAAATTATTTCAAGTTGCTAAAAAAAACAAAATTACGATCTTTAGCACTCCATTTGATGAAACTGCAGTAGATTTTTTAGAAAAGTTAAATACTCCAGCTTATAAAATTGCATCATTTGAAAATAATCATATACCACTACTTCAAAAAATTTTGAAAACTAAAAAGCCACTTATTGTATCTACAGGAATAACATCAAAAAAAAACTTAGATGAAATAATTAAAATTATAAAATCTTATAAAAAAAAAGATTATGTAATCTTAAAATGTACAAGCTCATATCCGACTAACTCTAAGGATGTGAATTTATTAGGAATTAAAGAAATGCAAAAAAGATACAACTGTTTGGTTGGATTATCTGATCACACTAAAGGCATAACAGCTGCGATAGCTTCAATTCCTCTTAATTGTGTTCTTATAGAAAAACATTTTAATATTAATTTTAAAAAAAAAGGAGTTGATTCAGAATTCTCGTTACTAGAAAATGAATTCAGTAGTTTAGTAAAAGAAACCAAATATGCTTGGGAGTCTCTAGGGAAAAAAATTATTGGAATTGCAAATGCTGAAAAGAAATCAATTCAATTTAAAAGATCAATTTATGCGAGTAAAAATATTATAAAGGGCGAAATTTTTACAGATAATAACATAAGAATAATTCGACCTGGTTTTGGATTAGAACCAAAATATTATTTTAAATTAATTGGTAAAAAATCAAAAAGGAATATCAATTTTGCAGAACCTTTAAAGATAAATGATATCAAATGAGTAAAATTTCAATAATCATAGAAGCAAGAATGGACTCAACTAGATTGCCAGGTAAAGTCATGAAAAATATTCTTAATAAACCAGTATTACAGTTGCTAATTGATCGATTAAAACAGGTAAAATTAGCTGATGAAATTATTGTTGCAACAACAAAAAAAAAAAATGATTTAAAAATTGTTAATTTAGCAAAAAAAAATAAAATAAAATATTTTCAAGGCGATGAAGATAACGTAATGAAAAGGGTTAAAAATGCAGCAGAAAAATTTAAAACAAAAGTTATAGTAAGTATTACCGGAGATTGTCCACTTATCGACCCTGCTATAATAGATCAAGCTATTGGTTTATTTAAAATAAACAAAGTTGATTATGTTTCAAATTGCCATGTAAGATCTTTCCCAGATGGAATGGATGTACAAGTATATTCTTTTAAGTCGTTATTAAAGTCATACCGTATCACAACATCCAAAATAGATCGCGAACATGTAACATTACACATAAGAAAAAATCCAAAAATATTTAGAACCATTCACTTTCAAGCAAATAGTGAGGAAAATTGGCCCGATTTAGGGCTAACTTTGGATGAAGAGAAAGATTTTATTTTAATCAAAAAAATATTTCAAAAATTTGAAAAAAAAAGAAAAGTTTTTTCTCTTATCGATATTCTGCGGTTATTAAGAAAAAATAAATCTCTATTAAAAATTAATCAAAAAGTGAAAAGAAAAATTGTTAAAATTTAAAAAAATAAATTCTGCAATAGTGGGACTTGGAAATATCGGATTATATTATGATATTAATAATAATAAAATTCTTACCCATTCAAAATCTATAAAAACTAATAATTATTTAAATTTAGTTGCTGCTTTTGATTTAAGTAAAGTTAATAGAGAACTATTTGAAAAACAATATAAAATTCAAGCTTTTACTGATTTTAAATATTTTGAAAATTTTAAAAAAGTTGAATTATTAGTCATTAGTTCACCAACTAATACTCATTTAAACATAATCAAAAAAATACCAAAAGATAACAATTTGAAATATATTATCTTAGAAAAACCTGGTGGAAAAAATTTATACGAATTCAAGAAAATACTTAAATTTTGTAAAAAGAGAAAAATTTTATTATTTGTAAATTATATTAGAGAATATTTAGAGGATTTCAGCAACTTAAAAAAAATAATAAAAAAAATTAAGAATAAAAAAATAATTTGTTGGTATAGCAAAGGTTTAGTTAATAATGGATCCCACATAATAAATTTTATACTAGCTACTTATGGATGGCCAAAAAAAATTACTGTATTTAACAAATATAAAATATTTAGTAATGATTTAGATTGTGATTTTAAATTGGAATATCCAAAAACAAGTATTTATTTTTTTTGTACACCTGTAAAAAATATTTCTAATAATGAGATATATTTAATTTCAAAAAATATGAATTTATTCTCAAGAAATGATTTTAATAATATTTTTAAAGGTAAAATTGGATCAAAAAAAATAGAATTTTTAGCAAAAACTTCAAATAGGTTACAATCTGATGTATTAAATAAAATGATTAATAATATTAAAAAAAAGTCTAAAATTGAGAAATTTTTAAAAACAAATTTAATGACACATAAACTTATTCAATATGTACAAAGTAAAAAAAATTATTAATTATAAATTTAAAAAATTTAATTCTTATTCTAACAAAGAAGTTGAGGCAGCTAAAAAGGTAGTTAAATCGGGAATATTATCTGAATATTTGGCTGGCGACTTAGAAGGAGGTAATTATGTACAAAAATTTGAAAATTATGCCAAGAAAATTTTCAGATCAAAACACGCGATTTCAGTTAACTCATGGACATCAGGTTTAGTGGTCGCTGTTGGAGCTTTAGAGCTAGAACCTGGTGATGAAATAATTGTCACCCCTTGGACAATGAGCGCTACAGCCACAGCAATATTGCATTGGGGATGCATACCGATTTTTGTTGACATTGAAAAAGACACATTTTGTTTAGATCCAAAAAAAATTGTTGATAAAATTTCTAATCGAACAAAAGCTATTATAACAGTAGATATATTTGGTCAATCTAGTGATATTTCCTCTATCAATAAAATTGCTAAAAAATATTCTTTAAAAGTAATTTCTGACTCAGCGCAAGCACCTGGTTCAAAATATAAAGATAGATATACAGGCACCATGACTGATATTGGTGGATTTAGCTTAAATTATCATAAACATATTCACACAGGAGAAGGTGGAATATTAGTTACTAATAATGATTATTTAGCAAAAAAAATGAAATTAATCCGTAATCACGGCGAAACATTTTTACATTTAAATAAAAGATTATTAATAAATAATTTAGGTCACAATTTTAGACTTGGTGAAGTAGAAAGTGCAATAGGAATAGAACAATTGAAAAAGTTAAAAAATATCGTTGAAAAAAAAACAGAGACAGCAAATAAATTATCAATATTATTGTCTAGGCTGCCAGGTATTCAAACACCCATTGTAAGAAAATTTTGTACACATGTTTATTATGTTTATCCAATAGTTTTAACTAAAAATATAAATAGAAAAAAGCTAATAAATCTTTTGAATAAAATGGGAATGCAAGGAATAAGCGAAGGATACCAGCTATTGCATAAATTGCCTATTTATAAAAATAAAATAGCTTATGGAAAAAAAGGTTTTCCTTGGAACACAACAAAAAAAAAATACGATTATTCACAAAAATTAAGAATTTCTGAGGAGCTACATAAAAAATCTTTTTTAAGTTTTGAAATTTGTCTTTATGAATTATCAAGTGTTGATATTAAAAATATTTATAAATGTTTTGAAGCAGCATGGAAAATTTTAAAGATAGCTTAATAAATAAAAAAAAAATAGGCATCGTATGCAATGATGCAGGTGGATCTGAAATAATATCTGCGTGGTTATTTCAAAAAAAAAAAAATTTTATCTATTCTTTAAGCGGACCTGCAAAAAAAATTTTTGGTAAAAAATTTAAAAAAAAAAAAAATTTTAAAATAAGTAAATTAGTAGAGAATTCTGATATAATTATCACTGGCACAAGTTTGCATTGTGAGAATGAAATAGAAGCAATTAAATATAGTAGAATAAAAAAAAAAATTTGTATCTCTTTTATTGATCATTGGATTAATTATAAGTTAAGATTTACTAGGAAGGGAAAAGAATATTTACCAGATATTTTGATAGCCCATGATTTAAAGTCATTTTTTGAATTAAAAAAAATTTTTAAAAATAGAGTAAAGATATTAATTATTAAAAATGCATATTTTGAATTGATAAAAAAAAATTATAAAAAGATTAGAAAAATTCAACCTGAAGGTAAATATGTTTTTTTTTCCTCTAATAACAATAAATCAAATACAAAACTGACCGATGAAAAATGTTTAATCAAAACTATCAATTTTATCAAAAAAAATTTTAAAGAGAAAAAACTTATAAATATCTTAGTTCGACATCATCCAAGTGAAAAAAAAACAAAATATAAAAACTTTAAATACAAGAATACAAAGTTAATTTTTGATCAAAATAAAGATTTGCTTAAAACAATATTTCAGAATAGGAATTTTTTTGGATACGAGTCTATGGCTTTAGTGGTAGCAAAAATTTGTAAAAAAAACACTTTTGGGATATATAACAAAAATAAAAAATATAATACGATTCCTCGAAGTTATTTTAATTCATATTTTAATTAATGAAAAAAAAAGAAATTTTTATAGCTATAGAAATAAAAGTTAGAGAATATCTATCTAAAATTTTTCTCTCTTTTTTTTTGGCAGATAAAGGATTTAGAGTTTTTATTGGATCTAAAGATAAAATAATTGATTTGGTGCAAAAAAAACAAAATAATTCAGGAATTTTTTTCTACAAAGGTGGAATTCATAAAAATCTTATTAACTCTATAGATGATAAAACTGACCAGCACGTAGTTATTGATCAAGAAATAGCACCAGGATTTAGTGATAAAAAAGAATTTGAGGAACTAATACCAAATTCATTTCATCAAGAAACACTTAAAAAAATAGATTTATATTTTTCACCTAATGAAAATCTTTATAAAATGTCAAAAAGATTATTAAAAAAAATTAGAGGAAAAGTAGTTTTTACTGGCTGGCCCAGAATAGATTTATGGAAAATTAAATATAAATTTTTTTATAAAAATCAGATTAAAGAAATCAATTCAAAATATAGAGACTTTATTTTATTCAACTCTGATTTTGGATATGTCTCAGAAAATTATATTGATGAGGCTAAAGAATATTATCCATGGGGATATGATAGAAATAAAAGTAAGCAAAATGTTTATAAAAAATATATGAAAGAATTTTCAAAAGAGTCACATTTAGAGTTTATCTCATTTATTAAACTTGTTAAAAATTTTGCTAGAACCAATCATAAACAATTAATCTTGATAAGAGCACATCCCTCAGAAAATTTACAAGCGTGGAATAATAATTTTAAAGATGTTAAAAATGTCAAGATTTTAAGCCCGAATGATGATGTGACTCCATGGATATATTGTGCAAAGTGTGTCTTACATAGAGGATGTACCACTGCACTACAATCAAAATTAATTAACAAACCCACTGGTTTTTTGATTTCAAATAAAAAGTATAAAACTTCTATATTAAAAAAGAAATTTAATTATGATATTAGTGAAAAAATATTTAGTGTAAATGATTTAAACAAATTTATAAAAAAAAAAAGGTTAAAAAAAAATAAAGCAAAAATTCAAATTAAATTGAATAAAGAACTTGGTATCAGGGAAAAAGACTCTGTAAATTTTATTATAAAAGAAATTCAAGATCTAAAATGTGATGTTTCTTTAACCAAAAAAATTAAAAATCACCCTAATTTATTTACATATTTGACTTATTATAAAAACCTAATACTAAAAGTTATTTTAAAAATATTAAATAATCTTGGCTATAATAACAAATCTGCTAATAATTATGGAAGACCTTTAAAGATCTATAATGGAATTACCAAACATGAAACTAAAAAATATATGGACATCTTAAATAAAAATTATAAAAAAAGAATTGAAGTATTTAATTTTGATGATCAAATTGTAAGAATTGAAAAATAGATAAAAATTAGAATTATGAATATTGAGCAATTAAAATCAAAATTTGAAAATGATGGCTATATTTGGATAAAAAACTTTTTTAATGATCAAGAAAAAAGTTTATTTTTAAAAGCGTTTGAAAATGCTGAATACATCGAAGAAATTAAATCATCTCCCGAAATCACTTCTATCAAAGAATTGTCATTTATTTTTGAAAATAAAAAACTAATAGAAATTTTAAATCATTTATCAGATCATAAACTTACATACTTTGGTGTAGGTTCATTAATTGGACATAGACCTCAAAATAAAATTTCTTGGAGACGAATGCATACAGATACACGAGGAAACGAAAATAATCCTAACGGTAAAACTTATTATGATCCAAGTAAGAAAACTTGGCCAATAATAGATATATTTATTTATTTAGAGGATTTTGAAAATTATAGTGGATGCCTGAAAGTCGTAAAAGGTTCTCATAAAAAGTTTTTACCAACAATAGGAAATTTTATAAAAGTTTTTTTCAACATTTCAAAAAGTTGGAAATTTGATGGAAAATATTCCTTAAAAAGCATACCTTTTGATTATTTATTTAAAATGGAAAATATTAAAACAAAACCAGGAGATTTGTTTATATTTAATCACGCATTACATCATTCTCCGAATTCACTTTTATTGAAGAAATTTGAAAATTTAGTATTACCTGTTTTCTTAGAAAATTTTTTGCAAAAATTAATTCCTAAAATTTTTAAAAAGTTTTCTCATAAGAGACGAATGATATCAATTTGTTTTGGAAAAAAAAGTAAAGAGCTAGATTATTTTCTACGAAGTAGGGTTCAATATTTGAATAAAGATTATTTTTCTAAAAGCAGATTTTTTCACGATGAAGAATTTAGAAATGAATTAAAGAAAAAAAAAATGGAGAGCAATATATCTTTGAAAGATCTAATTATAAATAAAGAAATATAGAATGCGAAATTACACTAAAAACTTAAATCAAATAAAAGCTAAATATTAGTGATAATAATTTCTAAAATAATTTAATTAATTTTTTTTTTAAAAAAAATATCTTTTCTTTAAAAAAATTTTTTTGAGGAAAATGAGGTCTTCTAGGATTAGATGGTGACAATTTTAAATTAAATATTTTTTTAAGTGTTCTATTAATAATATTTATCCTTTTTTGTAAATTATATTTATTAATTTTTGCATTATCTAAAGTTTTTTCAGCAGTGACTACTAATTGATTTTTTTCTTCTAACTCAGATTTATTTACGCCATTTCGTATAATTTCGTTATTAAAAATAAAATCTCCAGGAGAATTTTTAGTAATTTTGTTAAACCCAACTTTAGATATACAATTTTGCATGGTTTCATAATTGTGGTTATAGCGGTGGTCATGGTAAAGTATTTGTGCAACAAAAAATTCGCTATGATTATCAATTGGAAAATTTTCATCAATTTCCCAGTTTTTTTTTTCATTTTCTATATTAATTATTTTTTCATTGAAATTTTTTACCATAATATCAAGGTCTGGAACTCCTAACCGTATTTTGCCTCCAATTTTTAATACCCGATGACACTCAATCAAATGATTAACTAATTCTCTGTAAGTAAGATGTTCTAGTGTTTGTCTTGAGTATATTAATTCGACGCTATTATCTTTAAATGGTAAAGTTTCAACTATATCACAAATAAAATCTGGATCGGATACCACTTCACCTTTTGAAAATTTTTTTGCATAATCTATGTCTATATGACAGAACCCATCTAACCGGTGATTTCCACATCCAACATATATATATTTACTCATCAATATGATTTATAACCCATTCATCAAAATATTTTGATAAATTTTTGCTAGCCTCTACACTTAAATTATCATTATCCTTAAAGTATAAAAAATCTTTTTTTTTATCATAAATTACACAATTTTTATTCTTACACAGATTATTATTTAAATTTAGCAAAATAACATTTTTGTAAATATTTGATAGTTTGTTGTAAATTAAACTTATTTTTTTCTGGTCAAATGTTGCGTCAGCCTCTTTTATTTCACATTCTTTATTTTGTACCACACATGCTTCTGGACCAAATTTAAATACTGGTGTTGGTTCAATAAATATAATTTTAATTTTTTTATCGAATTTATTTATAAAATTATCAAAAATTTTCTCATAATTATCCAAGCTTTTAACATTATTCTTTTCTGTTAGAAAAACTTTGTTTAATAAAATTATCTCAGAAAATTCATTTGATAAATCATTAATCTTTGAAATAGTTAGTTCATGGTATTTTTTCATAGAAACTTCATTTTTATTACACTTGTTATAAATTAAACATTCCTTACTTAAAGCGCTCAATGAAATGTCATCCACAAAGAGCAAGTTATTGATTATTTTTGAATTATTTAACATTGGAATAAAATGCTGAGCGTGACAATCACCATTAATTATATAAAGTATGTTTTTGTTTTTTAATTTGTAGCAACTTGCAGGAAATAAAGTATTTTTATCATAGTAGTTTTTTTTTTCAAAGAAACATTCTTTTGATATTTTACGATTATCTAAAAAATAATCTGGTGATAATCTATTTCCTAAATCAAATTTTTTTTTAATAAAGTTATTTTTTTCGGTTTTGAAATAGACTTTATCTACGAAATTATCTAAATTTATTTTAATTTTACTTGGGTAAGAAATTAATAAAGTAATAAAAATTAAAACTAAAAATGGCACTATTTTTAAAAATCTAAATATAAATAAATCAAATAATGGTGTTTTTCTAAAAGGGTTTTCTATAAATTTGTAAGAAATATGAGCCAACAACAGTGTGATTGTAATTGATAAAATAAAATTATAAGAATTAGAAAAATATATTTCAGAAAAATAAATTACTGGAAGATGCCAAAGATATAATGAGTAAGATATTCTTCCAAAATATACAAAAAATGTATTTTTAAAAAAAAAATTTATATAAAAATTATTTTTATCCTCATAAATTAATAAAAATAAAAAAGTTGAAAAAACCACAATAATTGTTTTTATTTCGTAGTTAATTGAATTTAATTTCAGTGAAAATATTAAAATAATAATTATTAAATAAACAACACTATAATTACTATTTATTTTGTTTTTATTATTTGAGTACAATATAAATGCCAAACAACCTAAGCTTAACTCCCAAATTCTTATAAAAGGTGAGTAGAAATTACTTATAAATGTGTCGTTATAAATAAAGTTATAAAGTGAAAATGAAATTATAATTAAAAATATAATATTTATATTTTTAAATACATTTTTAGAAAGTGAGTATTTCGTAATAAAATAAAGTACAAATGGATATATTAAATAAAATTGTTCCTCGACACCTAGGGACCAAGTGTGAGTAAAAGGATTGTTTTCTTGATTTAAAAAATAATCATCATTTTTATAAATTAAGAAAATATTTGAGATACCAAATAATGCAAATAATCCTGTTTTAGCATAAAAATGAAAATTGTTTAGATTTAGTATGCCAAACATATAAATCAATATCATTGATAAGAACACCATTACAAATAAAGCAGGAAAGATTCTTTTTATTCTTCTCTTAAAAAAATTTAAGATTTTAATCTCACCAAATTTATTTTTTTCATTTAAAAGAGTTTTAGTTATTACAAAACCAGAGATAACAAAAAATAAATCAACACCAAGATAACCATTTGGAAAAATTTTTTCAGAAATATGGTAAAAAATTACAGGTATAACAGCAAATGCTCTTAAACCATCTATTTCTTTTTGATAATTGAATTTCATTTAAAAAAAATTTTTTTTATATTTAAATTTATAATTCTTTTTAATGAAATCATTTTAGAAAATAAATTCATTTCTGAAAAATATTTTTTATTAAATTTTTTAACTCCTTCTAAAATTAATTCATTATTTTGAGACCATTGATTTTCATGAAATGTCCAATTAACTAAACCTTTTTTCATAACGGAATATTTTATATTTTTTTTAATACATTTAATTAATATATCTTTATCTGCACTACCTAAAATATTTGTATCAAAACCATTTAATTTTTTAAATGTTGTCCTATCAATTACAATATTTGAACATAAAATACCTGGATTCCATCTAAATAATTCTTGAATTTTAATTTTCTCAGGAATATGAAAATAGAATAATTTCTTTCTATTTAAGTTTACAACTTTGTATTCAGATATATTCAGTTTAGATTTATTTTTCTTAATATTCAGTAGAACGTTTTGCATATAATTTTTTTCCCAAAAATCGTCATCATCTAAAAAGGCTAAGTATTTAGATCTAGATAAATTTGATGCATAATTTCTTGCAATTAGTGCATTTTTATTTTTTAAAGAACCTAAATATATAATATTTAATTTTAAAAAATTTTTAGCTTTATTAATATTTAGCCTATTCTTTCCTGTTGGGTGAGTGTCAATTATATAAACTTCATTTGCAGCAATTGTTTGGTTTTTTATACTTTTTAAAGCTCTAAATAAAAGTGACGGTCTATAATATGTAGGAATTATAACCGAATAAGAAAAATCGTTTAACAAATTTCTATCTTTCTATCAAAATAATTTTCTAAATTATGGTCGTGGGAAATTGCAACAATTGTTTTATTGTTGATGAGCTTTATTTTTTTTAGAATATCATTGATATTTTTATTATCTAAATTAGAAGTAAATTCATCCAGTAAAAGTATTTCTGTATTTTTGTAAATTCCTCTTGCTAAAGATATCCTTTGAGCCTCACCCCCTGAAACAAATTTAGAATTTTCACCTACTTTTTTATTTAAATTAATTTGGTCTAAATTTACAAATTTAATAGTTTCTAGAAGTCTTGCTTCATCTATCTCATTATCGTCTTCCATAATTGTTACATTATTTTTTATTGTTTCATCTAACAAAACAGTTTTTTGATCTATCCATGAAATTTTTTTTTGCCATTCATTAAGATTGTTATGAATATTTTTGTCATCGGAATATATTTTGCCAAATGATGGAGTAATCAATCCAGCTAGCATAAGTAATAAAGATGTTTTTCCTGATCCACTGGGTCCTACAATTAAAATTTTTTCATTTTTTTTTATTTGAAAATTTAAATTTTCTTTATAAAGATTTTTATCTTTATATTGAATATTTAGATTTTTTACTTCAATTGTATTGTTAAATACAATTTTCTCATTTGAAATTAAATATGAATTTTCTCTCCCCAAAGATATTGCGTCTTTAAAGATTATATCGACCGATGGTTTTCCAAATCTTAAAGATTGGATACCATTAATAATTTTTAAAAACGACGGTAGAACTCTATAAATAGAAATACTAAAAATTGTTAAAATAAATACAGAGTTTTCTAAACTTTCATTTTGAACAGCAGATAAAAAATATAAATAAATTAAGATTATAAATATTCCGACAAATTCTAGTAAATGTTTTGGAACTTCAGCGATAAAGTAATTAATTACATTTATATTTGCTAATCTAGAATTATCATTATAATTTTTTTTGATAAATTTTTTTGTTTTTTTATAAATTAAAACTTCTTTTACAATTGAAAATACTTCTAATAGATTTTTTATTATGCTGTTTTCACTTTCAAATCTTTTTTCTGACCATTTTTTTACTTTATTTTTAATTAATAAAAAATAAAGAATTAACATAAGAGAGAAACCAAGAACTAAAGTGATAGTTTCAACTGGTTTAACTATAATTAGTGAAATACTAACAAATACTATCATTAAAAAGTCGAAAATCATTTGAACAGGAATTTGTAAGGCAACAAATCTAAAATTTCCCACCTCTGTATTTATATTTCTAATTAGCTCAGACTGATCATTTTTTAAAAAAAAATTATAGTTTTGATTTAAATAATTTTTAAATATTCTATTTTTTAATTTAACTTCGTAATGAAATAAAAATCTATTTTTAACCCAAAAGAAAAATAACAATAGAATAGATTTTATAAATAAGATTATTATTGCGCCAATAATCAAAATAATTGCTAATTTATCATAATTAATTTCATTAAAATATTTTTTTAAAATTAAGTTTTCAGAAATAAATTTAATAAAATTTTTTTCATTAAGTATAAAATTTGCAAGTGCAATTATTGAGCCCAAATTAATAAGCTCAGCAATAGTAGTTATTGTAATAATTATGAATAGAATTATTAAGTTTTTTTTATCTTTAGCATCAAGTATTTTAAAAATTTTTGAAAAAGTTGACATTTACGATTTTTAACACTTATTAAATAGTAATATTAATTTTACAACATTTAGTTTCAAAATATATAATTAAACTTTAGAATAAGCAAAAATCATGTTTGAATTGTAAACTTAACAATATTAAATACCAACAAGATAATGAAAAAATTTAAATTAATATTTGTTCTTGATCCAAAAAATAATTGGATAGAAGAATATATTTATAAATTTAAATTTAATTTAAACAAAAGGTACAATATATTTTTTACCAAAAGTCTTAAATTTTCTATCAGACCTGATGTTGTTTTTCTAATGGGCTATACAAAGAAGGTTTCAGAAAAATTCTTGGTGGATAATCCAAATACTTTTTTAGTTCATGAAAGCGATTTGCCAAAAGACAAAGGATTTGCTCCAGTTGCATATCAAGTTATGAGAGGAAAAAATAAAATTTGCATGTCATTAATTAAAGTTTCTAAATATCTAGATGGTGGCAGTATATATAAAAAAAAATATTTTAAATTAAATGGATGTGAATTATCACCTGAAATTAGAAAAATTCAGGCAATGTCAAAACTTAATTTTATAAAAAACTTTTTAAAAAAATATCCAGCAGTCAAATTCACAAAACAAAAAAAAGGTGGAAATTTTAATAGAAGACTAAAAAAAGAAGACTCAAAATTAGATATAAATAAATCTTTAAAAAAACTATTTAATAAACTTAGGATAGTTGATAACAATAAATATCCTGCTTTTTTTGAATATAAAAATCATACTTATTATTTAAAAATTACAAAGAGATTAAATGATTAATATTAGTGAACCATATATAGATAATTTAGAACTAAAGAATATTAAAAAAGTACTATCATCTAGAAATTTTACTGACGGTTTTTTTCAAAATAAATGTGAAAAATTAATATCAAAAATTATAAAAAAAAAAGTTTTTCTTACTCAGAGCTGTAGTAGTGCGCTTGAGATAGCAGCAATACTAATAAATTTAAAAAAGAATGATGAAGTTCTTATTCCCTCATACACTTTTTCGTCTACTGCAAATGCAATTGTACATAGAGGGGCTAAACCAGTTTTTGTTGATATAGATCAAAAAAATTTATCTATTGATCTTAATGATTTAGAGAAAAAAATAACAAAAAAAACAAAAGCAATTTTCGTTGTTCATTATGCCGGCAATTGTTGTGATATGGATCTTTTAATTAAAATAAAAAATAAACACAAATTATTTTTAATTGAGGATGCAGCACATGCTTTTTTATCTAAATACAAAAAACAATATTTAGGAACGTTTGGAGATATTGGGACATTTAGCTTTCATGAGACTAAAAATTTTAATGGTGGCCAGTGTGGCGCCTTAGTTTTAAATAATAATAAATTTATTTCAAAGACAAATATAATTTTAGATAAAGGAACAGATAGAAAAAAATTTTTAAATTTCTCAAATAGATTTTTACTAAGATCAAAAAAAAAATTTTATTCTTGGAAGGGATTAGGATCAGAATATAGAGCATCAGAACTATCTTCTGCTTTACTTTTTTCTCAACTTCAAAAAATTAAAAAAATACAAAAAAAAAGAGAAATTGTTTATAACAGATATATTGATTTTTTTAACTCATGCAATTCTATTGAATTTTCACTAATCGAAAAAAATAAATTTTTATCAAGTTCTTATCACTTATTTTTATTAATATTTAAAAAAACTTTGCTAGCTAAAAAGTTTAAAAATTTTATGATATCAAAAGGTATAGTAGCAACTATTCACTATGTTCCTTTACATTCGTCTTCATTTGGGAGAAAAATTACCCCTTATAAAAAGTTAAAAGTTACAGAGAAACTATACAAAAATATTGTGAGGTTGCCACTGCATTCAAATTTATCAAAAGATAATATTAATGTAATCTTTAAAGCATTGAAAAAATACTTTTAAAAGAATGAGAAAGATAAATTACATATCTGAAATATTCTTGCCATCAAAATCTGCTTACTCCATTCAGGTTATGAAAATGTGTAATGAGCTATCTAGAAGAAATAATCACGTTGAACTACATGTCATGAATATTTATAAAAAAAATGTTCATATTAGATATAACTGTGAAAAAAAATTCAAAATTATTTCACATAAGATAAATTATAATAATTTTATAAATAGGATACTTTATTCTTTAAAAATTTTATTCTATGTTCGAAAAAGTAATGATATTTTCTATTCTCGAAGTATTATTACTGGAATATTACTTGCATACATAAATAAAAATGTAATTATTGAACTTCATCACGAATTAAAAGGCTTTACTTCAATTCTATTTAATAAATCAAAAAATTTTAACTTTTTTAAAAAAATTAAATTTATATTTATAACAACAAACCTTAAAAAATATTTCAATCTGGCTAATCGTTCTTTGATAGCAGGAGATGCAGTTGACTTATCAAGTTTTAAAAAAGTAAAAAAATTTAAAAAAATTAATAAGACTTGTGTTTATACTGGTTCATTAGCAAAAGGAAAAGGTTTAGAAATAATTTTAAAAGTTGCAAAATTATTACCAGAAATTAATTTTCATATTTATGGAGATTTTTCCAATTCTCATTTTTCTGAGTTTGATTTAAAAAAATATCAAAATATTAAATTTTTAGGATTTATTGAGTATAAAAATATACCTAAAATTTTGAATAAATATTATCTTTATTTAATGCCATATCAAAAAAAAGTTTATGTTAGATCAAATAATATTGAGGTTGGAAAATTTATGTCACCCATGAAATTATTTGAGTATATGGCAGCGGATGGTGTTATCATTGCCTCAAACTTAAAAGTTTATAATCATATTCTTAATTATAAAAACTCAATTTTGATAAAAGACAATTCTGTTGAAGATTGGAAAAAAAAAATCAAGTATTACTTTAAAAATAAATTTAAATTTGAATATTTATCAAAAAATGCAAGTAAAAATGTTAAAAATTATACCTGGGAAAAAAGAATTATTAAATTAGATAAATTTTTAAATGTTTAAATATAATTTAGATGATAAAAAAAAATTTATTGAAAATGGTTATGTTGTAAAAAAAATATTTGGAAAAAATAATTCTTTCATAGATTTTTCGAATAAATTAAATAATGATCTAATTTTTATAGAAAAGAAAAATTATGTAAAAAATCTTGGTGGATATAGATCTGGAAATTTAAATATAGATCTTGGAATATATTCAGAAGAAATAATTAATTTACTTTTAAAAAGCAATTTTTCTGAATATTTCAATTATATCACTGGGGACAATATTGATAATTTTGAAATCTCTACGGGTGGTAATTTAAATTTACCTGGGAGTAAAAAGCAGCTATTTCATACTGATGGAAATTGGAGTCCAAGAATGATTATAGTTAATATAGCACCCACTAATATAAATATTAACAATGGCCCAATTGAAATTTTAGAAAAAAGTCACATAAGAAATTTACCATATTGGAAATTTTTATTAGATTGTAAAAAATTTAACCCAAAAAAAATTCAACTTGATTTAGGAGATGTTCTTATCAGAGAACACAGACTTTGGCATAGAGGAACAAGAAATAACTCAAATAAATTTCGTGAGATGGTAGGTGTTATGCTAATTAAAAAAGAAAATACCAAGAAAATAAAAGAATATTTAACAAAACCTAAATTATATAGCAATATGTTTGACAATAATTTAAAAGGAAAATTATTAGAATTTATTTTTCTACATTTTAAAATTTTACTAGTTATATATAAATTGTTTTTATCCTTAAAAAGTAAACAATGAAACAAGCACCAATTCTTTTAATGACCTATAGGAGATATGAAAATACTAAAGCTATTCTTGCTTTACTTAAGAAATTTGGTCAAAAAAGTATTTATGTATTTAACGATGGTCTCAAAGATAAATCTCATAAAAATTCTCATCATTTAACAAGAGAAGTAATTTTTAGTTTTAAGAAAAAAAATTCACTAATTAAAACTATATTTCCGAAAAAAAATTTAACACAAAAAAAAAATCTGCCATATGCATTAGATATAGTTTTAAAAAAAAATAATTCAGCAATTATTTTAGAAGACGATTGTATTCCTAATAGAGATTTTTTTAAATTTACAAATATTTTGTTAAAAAGATATAGTAATGATCAAAGAATTGCTCAAATATCTGGCGTAAATTTGATAAATCATAGAGGTTTTAAAAAAAGAAACGATGATAGTTATTTTTTTTCTAAATTTACCAGTTCTTGGGGTTGGGCAACATGGAAAGATAGATGGAAAAATTTTTATGATGAAGATATTTTAGATTGGCCAAAAGTAAAAAAAGAACGTTGGTTAAAAGATATTCTTCATAACAAAAAGTCTATTAATTTTTGGAATAAGTATTTTGATAGAAGATATAAATTAATAGATGATGATTGGGACAAGCCATGGACTTTTGCAAATTTCATTAACAATCGATTATCAATATACCCGAGTAAGAATTTAATAACCAACATCGGTGAGGATCAATTTGCTCTTCATAATAATCCAAAAAAATGGAATAATATAAAACTACAACGTATTAATTTTCCATTAAAACACCCAAAAATAATTGCACAGGATGTTCTGGCAGATAATTTTATTACTAATGAGGGATATTCAAATCCTCCCATTTCATATAGGATTAAAAATAAAATTTTAAAATACGTTAATAAAATTAAATAATAATTATGAATATAAATTATAAAAAAATAATAATTTTATTTTTTTTATCCGTTTTTTCTTTGGTGATTATTATCAAATATTCAATATCGTTTTTAAAAAATGAGATACTTGATATTGTAAAGTCTGATCAATTTGATGTTTTTATTATTAATATACTTGATCAAAAACTTGAAAGATTAGCTAATACAGAAATACCAGAAAATAAAAAAACTTTTTACAGAGAACAAATTGAAAAAATATTATTAAAATTTGAAGATTTAAATTGAGAAATTTAATTTATTCTAAAAAATCTAATTTGGTAATTTTTGGTCTAGGAATTTTAAGTTTTTTTGGTTCTGTTTTTCAAGGATCTTACATCTATGATGGGTTTCACTGGGGTTTAGTGGCATCTAATGGACAAGATTTTTTGAATGGCAAAAAACCTTACGATGATTTTTTTGTACATTATGGATTTTTAACAGTTCTTTTTCAGGCATTAGCTCTAAAATTTTACAATTCTGTTTATTCTTTATTAATTTTATCTGCCTTTTTTTATTCAGTTTCAATAATTTTTCTAGCAAAATTAGTACAAAAATATTTCTCGATTAATTATGTATATCTATTTCTTTGTGTAGTTTTCTTTATGCAGCCATTTGTAGTATATCCTTGGCACACATACTTTATATTCTTTACCTCAACAATTTCACTCTTTTTTTATTTAAAAAAAAATTTAATTTCTCTATTTCTATTTGGTTTATTTTTACAATTAGGTTTTTTATTTAGTGAAAGTTACAAAATTTTTTCAATTATAATTGTTTTAATTTCAATAATTTTTGTTTCTTTAGAAGCCAAGAATTTCAAAAAAATTTTTAAAATGGTCATTTTTATATTAGTCGGTTACATATTACCTTTTTTATTATTTTTAATTTATTTAAATTCTAATAATTTAGTTGGATCTTGGTTACAGCATTCAAAAATACCAAATATTTTTATGAGTGAGCTAAATTATAGCTTTTTTGATCTCATTTTAAACTTTACAACCAATTATATTTTAAATTCAATAAATATTTTATCATCAGGTTATTATACTTTAGGATTAATCATAAACTTAATATGTATATATTTTATTTTATTATCGTTTTTCAAAAAAGAAAAAAAGTTAGATTTTATTTTTATTGCTTATTTTTCTCTTTTATTAAATTTTATGTTGGTATTTAGACATGAAAGCTTCAGATTCTTTTGTGGACCGATTATTGGAATTTTAATCCTGTTTCTTTTTATTAATAATTTAAAAGATATAACAAAATACCTTAGTGTTATTTCTGTAATATTTATTGCTATAATTTCAAATCCATTTGAAAAAGGAAGTTCAAATAGAAATTTTGTAAATAAATCTCTTAAAACATCGAGTTATAGTGAATATGCAATACCGAAATTTAAAAAAATGAATTTTCAAAAAGATACTTGGAAACATTTATCAGAGTTTACAAGTATATTGGAACAAGTTGAAAAAAAATGTAACAATATAAAATATTTTTACAATGCAACAAGCGATCATTATTATTATTTTATGAGTACGGATTATTTCATGCTTTTCCAGAAAATACCTGGATATAGTGAGACGTCTTTAAAAAATTATTATGATTCTTTAAATCATTATTACGATAAGTTTATTGGAAAAAAATTAAATTCAAAGGTTAGTGAGAGAAATATTATTATTTTAAGAGAGAATTATTCAACAAATTATTTGAGAGTAGATAGTTTTAAGATAAATTTAAAAAATTATTATATAAAAAACTTACCATTTAGTTACAATAATAAGAAAAAGTTATTATACATTCCAAATGATTGCAATTTAAGTTAATTTGTATTTTATAAATAGCCGTAGCAAGCCCAAAAATGAGTTAATGATCTCAAATAAACTTGCTTTACTTTCTCCCCTAATTCGATTTATAAAAATTGTTGGCCTTTCATCTAATATAAAATTATTTATGTATAGCTCCATAGCTATTTCGGATAATAAAATAAAACCTGACGATTGAGATTTTGAGCATTTCTTTATTATGTGTTTTGCTGCTTTTCTATCATAAAATCTAAATCCATTTGTATAATCTTGAATTGGTATCCTTAACATAAGTCTAGCAAGTAAATTTGAAAATTTAGAAAGAATATGTCTTGATAGAGGCCAATTAAGTATTTTACTTTTTTTTAAATATCTACTTGCTATTAAAAAATTAAGTTTTTTTTTATTAAAGTATTTAATATTTGGAAGAATTTCTTGGGTTCTATGTGAAAAATCAGCATCCATCTCTATGATTATTCTATTTCTCTTATTTTTTAGCGACTCTTTAATCCCTATTAATACAGCAGAACCTCTGCCTAATTTCTTTCCTCGATGAATATATTGAACATTTTTAATTTTTTTTATTTTTGTGAGAATATTTTTTGAATCATCGATTACTATAATATTTATTTTTAGTGGAATATTAAAAATTTTTTTTATTAATTTAGTTATATTTTCTTCCTCATTATATGTTGGAATAATAATAGAAATCATATAAATAATTTTTTAATTTTATATGATATAAAGATAAATAATTAAAATGAAAAAAAAAATATATTATCCATTGTTGGAAGACGCATTTAGCAAGAAAGATATTGAACTTGGAATTAAAGTACTAAAATCGAGACAATTAACAATGTCTAAACTAACAAAAAATTTTGAGAAAAGATTTGCAAAGTATTTGGGTTGCAAATATGCAGTAATGGTTAATTCAGGATCATCTGCAAATTTGTTATCTTTGTTTGTGTCCAAATTTTCATATAGATTAAAAACAGGAGATGAAATTATTATACCTTCTCTTTGTTGGTCGACATCTTTATGGCCGATTATTCAAGCAGGATTAAAACCTGTTTTTGTTGATGTTAATATTAATGACTTTAATGCTTCATTAGAGGATATTTATTCTAAAATTAATAAAAAAACAAAAGCAATCATATTAGTACATGTATTAGGAACATCTTTAAAAATTGATAAATTAATTAAAAAAATAAAAAAAAATAAAATCTTACTTATAGAAGATACTTGTGAGTCACTAGGCTCAAAATATAGGAACAAATTCTTAGGAACCTTTGGAAATTTTGGAACATTTTCATTTTATTATTCTCACCAAATAACAAGTGGTGAGGGTGGAATGGTTGTTACGAATAATAAAAAAGATTATGAGCTATTAAAAATAATGAGAGCTCATGGATGGGATAGAGACCTAAATAAAAATAAAAATAAAACATTTAATTTTGTAAATATGGGATTTAATTTAAGACCTCTAGAAATATCCGCAGCTATTGGAAATAATCAGTTGAAAAGACTTAAATATTTTTCTTCTATAAGAAAAAAAAATAGAGATAAAATAATTAATTCAATTAAATCTCATATCAATTGGAAAGATCAATATCATTTTGTAATACCAGATAAAAATTTAAAACCTTCATGGTTTGGACTACCTTTATTATTGAACATAAATTACTTAAAATATAAAAAAAAAATAATTAAAAACTTGAATGACAAAGGTATAGAAACTAGGCCAATAATAAGTGGAAATTTTTTAAATCAAAAAGCATCAAAAATTTATAATCTTAAAATTAAAGATCAAAAATTTCCTAATGCAGATTATATTGATAAAGCTGGTTTTTTTATTGGGCTACATACAAAACAAATAAAATCTAAAACATTAAAATATTTATCAAACGAATTATTAAAATTTTAAATTGATTAAAATTGGAATTACCGGATCTACAGGAAATTTAGGCAAAAGCTTAATTAATCTTTTAAATAAAGATGCAAATTATAAAATTAATAACTATAAAAACAATATATTAAAAACAAAGAAAGTTTTTGACTGGGTAAAAAAAAATCAATTTGATGTAATAATTCATTTGGCTGCTATAGTGCCAACTGATAAGGCAAACAAAAATTATAAATTAGCTAATGAAGTAAATTTTATAGGTACCAAAAACCTTGTGAGTGCAATCAAAAATAATACAAAAAAAAAAGTTTATTTATTTTTTTCATCCACATCACATGTTTATTCTTTAAATAAACATAAAATTACTGAAAAGTTTAAAACTAAAGGAATTTCGAAGTATGGAAAAACAAAGATAAAAGCAGAAAATTTTCTTTTAAAAAATAAAAAATTTTTTGATTTATCTATAGGTAGAATTTCAAGTCTTACATCAGAGAAGCAATCAAAAAACTTTGTAATAAAAAAAATAATAGAAGAAGGAAAAAAAAATCGAAACTTTAATTTTGGTAATTCCAATATTAAGAGAGATTTTATTCATGTTGATGATGTATCCAAAATAATTGTTAAAATTATAAAAAAAAAAATATTAGGCGTTGTAAATATTTCAAATTCGGAGGAAACTCATTTATATGAATTATTAAATCATATTAACAAGGTTTATAATTTTAAAATAAATCATTTTTTAGGTAGAGAAAAAGTTTTAGTTTTGTCAAATAAATTATTATTAAAAAAAATTGGCAGTTACAGATTTTTAAAAATTAAAGAAATTGTTAAAAATTTTTTTTAAAAGTACTTTTTATTTCTAACGAGTATATTACTAAAAATAAAATCATTCTTAAATATTTTAATTTTTGAAACTAAATTTTGATTTTTGAATTTTAGAGAGTTGCAAAACTCTAAATCACTCATTTCACACATTTTTAAAAAAGATTTTCTATTTATAATATTTAAATGTTCTAATGGATGTGCACAGTCTTTTTTTGGTATATACATTTTATTTAGTTTCGTTTTAAATAAAAATGAAGATGGAAATCTATGAAACATATAACCATCCTTTTTTAAAATTTTATTTAACTTATTAAGTGTATCTAATGGAGAGGTAAGATGTTCAAGTACTTCTTCAGAATATATGAAATCAAATTTATCAGTAATTTCATCTAAAAATTTAAAGTTTTTAATTCCATTTTTAGTAAGATGTTGGTGTCTTTTTTCAGAAAATTCGCATGTAATAATATTTAATGATTTTGTCTGCATAAATTTTGACCAATGTCCCCAGCCACATCCAAACTCAAGAATTTTGATTTTATCTAATTTGTTGTCAAATAGATTTGAAATCATTTGAAAATCTTGATCAAGTTTTTTTTGGTTATTTTTAATATAATTCAACTTTTTATTATAACTTTCATCAGTGGAAATAATTTCATTATAAAGAAAATTTGATAATTTATCACTTGGTATAAACTTTTGAAATATCCCTCCACAATTAAAGCATTCAATTAAATTGTAATCGTAATTTTTAAGAGTTTCATAAAGTTCTTTTGATTTATAATAATTTTGAATAAAATTTGATAACTCTTTAGATGAATAATTTTTTTTATATAAAGATTTTAATTTATTTTTCTTGCAAAATGGGCATTCAAATCTTTCTAATAGCTTCATTAGTTTTTATTTAATTGCAATAAAATTAAAACCACCGGCTTGTTTTGAGTTTTTATTTTTTGAAAAAAATCTATCTATAAATTGATTAAATTTATATTTTTCAAAAGTTTTTTTCCAAAAAGACCCAAATAAGACATGCATTGATGAAGATAATCTTCCTCTGACTGGGTAGATCTTTATTTTCTTAAAATCTCTTAATAAATAAGAAATACCATCCTTTGTATATCTATAGTAATCTTGAAAATCTAAATTTTCAGGTGCATGATAATGATATAAAAATGGAACATATCCAAAGAAAATACCATTATTTTTTAACATTTTATTTATGTTTTTAATAGCAACAATAGGGTCATAAACATGCTCTAAAACTGCAAGACAAATAATTGCATCAAATCTATTATAAATTTCAGTTTTTTCTATTTCTACTGTCTCAGATAAATCAAATTGGATATCAGGATAATCATCAAAAATATTAATATCTAATGTTTTAATTTCTTTGCAATTTATTTTTTTAAACTCATCTCTCATAGATTTACCAATATCTAAAACACACATATTATTGTTAATGTGATCAATTATTTCATTTCTAAAATTTGAGTTAGATTTTAAATATTTATCGTCAATTTCTAAATTTGATATTAAATTCTTAAGTTTTGAATTATTTTTATCTGGATTACCAATAATTATCATTTAATCTAGTTTCAAGATATTATTATACCAAATTTGAAAAAGTATTATCGTTAAAGTTTGTCTTTTTACTTTCCAATTTTCAAGTGGGAATTTACTAAAAAATTTTAATGTTTGATCAAGGTTGAATATATTTTGTTGTTTTATTTCTTTTTCATCAAAAAATTCTTTTACAATCTTATTCAGATTAGTTTCCAAAAAAAATTTTTCTGGCGAAAACCAACCTGTTTTTTGTCTACTAATTACATATTTAGGCAAAATATTCATTTCTTTTAGTAGAAATTTTCGATTAAGAATATTAAATTTTAAGTCATTTGATAAAAAGAAATATCTATCAATTAAATTTTTGTCCTGAAATGGCACTCTAGCCTCGACTGAGTTTATCATACTGCATTTATCTAATTTATAATTGCTTTCATTTGTAAGCCAATATCTTGTATCAAAGTAATTTATGTAGTCTATTTTATAATCTGAGGAGAAATTGTCATATATTTCATCAGAAAGATTATCTTCAAAATAGTCTAGATTTTTGAATATATCCTTATGCTCATTATTTTTAAAAATAGAATAATAATAAAGTGGAACTTCGTTATTTTTAAGATTATTTATTTTATCAATCTTTTTTGAGAAAAAACTTAAAAAACTTAATTTTTTTGCCAAATAAGCAGACTTATATCTCTCATAACCACAAAATAATTCATCAGCCCCATCCCCAGTCAACACTACTTTAATATTATTTTCTTTTGCAAGTTTAGTTTGCCAATAAGTATTTAAAAAATTTAAATTAGATACAGGTTCATCAAGATAATTTGTTACTTTAATAAAATCATTCAATAGATCTTTATCGTTATTAACATAATGAACATGGAGTTTAAAATTGTAATCTTTTGATATTTTATTTGAAAATTCAAAATCTATATTAAATTTTTTAAATTTATCTTTTGGTAAAAAACATGTTGTAAAAGCTTCAATATTTTCATTATATTTTTTTGCAACCAAAGATATAGTTGTAGAATCTACTCCACCAGACAAGAATGTTCCTATTTTTGTATCTGTAATTAAATTTTTCTTAACTGTATCATCTAATAATTTTTTGCTGTCTTCAGGGTTTGGTTTTGTAAATGATTTTGATTTCGATAAGTCGAAATAAAGTTTTTTGTTTAGGCTGTTATTAGATAGATTAAAGTCATAAATATAGCGAGGTTTAACTTTATTAACGTTCTTAATAAGAGTTTTTTCTTCTTCAGTAAATCCAAAATTCAAAAAAAAATTTACACTTTTTTTATCTAATTCCTTGCTAGAGATACTATATAAGAACCAAGCCTCGGAAGAAAAAAATAGATTTTTATTGTCAAATAAATAATAAAGTGGTTTAGTACCAGTAAAATCTCTTACCATAAAAATTTTTTCGGTCTTTAAGTTTATGTACACAAACGAAAAAATTCCTTCTAATTCATTTACAATATTTGTGCCCTTTTTCCGGAATAATTTAAACAAAACTTCTGTATCTGTGTTAGTAGAAAAATTTTGATTTTGAAGATATTTTTGTCTTAACTCAATAAAATTATAAATTTCACCATTAAAAAGAATTAAATTATCATCGTCATAAAATATTTTATTAGATTTTTTATTAAGATCTTGAATTGAAAGTCTTACAAAACCAACCTGAATTATTTTTGATTTAAATTTTATTTTTTTTACTTCAGAGTAATCTGGTCCTCGTTTCTTAAGCTTGTCAAAATAAATATTAAATTTTAGTGAAATGTTATCGATTTGTTTATTATTGATATCTGAAATAAAACCTATAAAACCACACATTATTATTTAGTATTTAACATTTAAAATTAAAAAAATATATGAATATATTGATTACGGGTTGTGCAGGTTTTATTGGAAGTGCATTTGCTTTAAAATTATTAAATTCAAACTGCAAGTATAATATTATTGGCCTTGATAATTTAAATGATTTTTACTCAACAAAATTGAAGCATAAAAGACTATCAATTCTCAAAAAATTTAATAATTTTAAATTTTATAAAATTGATTTACTTGAAAAAAAAAAATTAGATCAATTATTTAAAAAAAATAAAATAAAAATTTTATTTAATTTTGCAGCACAGGCTGGTGTGAGATATGTCTCGAGTTATCCAGAAAAATTTATTGAGAGTAATATTTATGGTTTTCATAATTTATTAGAGGTTTCAAAAAAATACCCAATCTCTAAATTTTTTTATGCTTCCTCTAGCTCTGTATATGGTGATGAAAATAAATTTCCTGTTAATGAAAAAGTAAATCTTTATCCAAAAAATATTTATGGTCTAAGTAAAAAAGTTAATGAAGAATATGTAAATATTAATTGCAGAAAAAAAACTACTTATATTGGTTTAAGATTTTTTACCGTTTTTGGAGAATGGGGTAGACCGGATATGTTGATAATTAAATTTTTAGATTATGCAAAAAAAAAGAAAACTTTTTATGTCAATAATTCTGGAAATAATTTTAGGGATTTTACTTATATTGATGATGTTGTTGAAATATTAAATAAATTGATGATCAGAAATTTTAAAAAAAACGAAATTTATAATATTTGCAGCAATAGGCCAATTCATATAAAAAAACTTTTGGGTTATCTTATTAAAAAAACAAATTATAAAAATATTAAAAATATTAAACATAATAAAATTGAAGTTTATAAAACACACGGACAAAACAAAAAAATCTTAAGTCATACAAATTTTAAAACATTTTCAAATTTTTATAATAGTGTTGAAAAAACCATAAATTGGTTTGAAAAATTCAAAGATATAATTTGAATATGAAAAATAATTATACTGATAAAGTAACAATAATAATTGTGACCTTTAAGAGCGAACATATAATCGAAAAATGTTTAGATAATATAAGTAATAAATTTAAAATTTTACTTATTGAAAATTCTAATGACCACAAATTTACTGAAAAATTAAAACTTAAATATAAAAACTTAGAAACAGTAAATATCGGTTACGACTCAGGTTTTGGCTATGCATTAAATAGAGGTATAGAAAAAGCAAAAACAGATTATGTTATATCAATTAATCCTGATAGTTTTCCTGAAATTGATTGTTTTGAAAAACTAATTTCAACTGCAGATAAAAATCAAGATGCTGTAATGATAACCCCAGTTACATATTTAAAAAATAACTCAGAGCAATTTTCTGCTTTTGGATTATTTAATAAAAAAAAGCCAAGCAAAAATTCATCAAATATAATGCAGGTAGATTGGGTAAATGGAAATGTGTTTTTATTAAAAAAAGAAATTACAAAAAAAATAGGAAGTTTTGATGAAAATTTCTTCTTAGAATATGATGAGAGAGATTTCCAAAGAAGAATATTCTTAACAGGAAAGAAAATTTTAATAGATT